>Ga0209562_1000343_pt1 | contig 16444 bp, 9 predicted proteins | sample WorMetvacBELIZE2_FD_187399 | JGI IMG/M metagenome (GOLD analysis project Ga0209562, IMG submission 187399) | Marine gutless worms symbiont microbial communities from Max Planck institute for Marine Microbiology, Germany - Olavius vacuus BELIZE.2... | ecosystem: Host-associated > Annelida >... | reverse complement strand
TTTAGGAAATCTGACAAGAGTGACAAGGATTAAGGCTAGATTAGTGCTATTTACTGATCGAAACCAAAAGAATACCGGCTTGGCCGAATATTTCAGATCGATCTGCTACCCCCCGTGAACGCGTACCCAGCCTGCTAAAGAAAATATTTTCAAGAAAAATCGTGCATTTTCTTAAAGAAATAAAAAACCATTGATAAAAAAATAACAAAGAAGATACAATGCTCGTTGAATATAATAGATTTTTATGAGAGGTGAACTTATGAGCTGTCTTATAGCGAGTGCGAGAGGTACAGTAGACATGGTGAGAGGGTGTTTCTCTGGGATGAGTAGGATGGGTGGTTATGTAGGCTCCGGACTCCTTGCTCTGCTCCGCTCTCTATGCAACCATGTCCTTAGTTTCTTCGGTCTTGGGGAAAGAGAGAGGGAGGCTGAGCTGGAAGCAGACGCGCAATATGCAGATAGAACAACAACTACTGTAACGATGAGGATGAAAGGATTACCGAGTGATGAGAAGTTGCAACGTGTCAGAGATCAATTGTCGGAGGAAGACGAGGATGATCTTATAGGTAAACGCTGGCCAACCCTTTGGCAGCGTGATGTTTTTTTTGATGGCGTTTCTACCAAAGAAGGAGAATATCTTGCGGAAGAAGAAGTGAATCAGCTAATCTCGATGTTACAGACGGATCGACTCTTTGACCTCTATTCTGGTCAATCGGTTTTTCTCAGAATCGGAGATGAAGGACGTTGGGTTACGATAAATACCCTCCTCGGCATGAGTGAAGAGGAGTTTAAAACCTCGGGTGCGACGCAATTTTTGTTCCTCAGCAGTCAGCCAAGTCCCATGTTGGCTACATCTCCAACGCCCACTAAAGAACTGGTCGAGAAGATCTTTTCAGAGGAGCTAAGCCGTGGACACTTGATGGAAGCATGGAACAAGTTCTTGCTGGTTCCCCTAGAAATTCCCCTAGAAATAGTGATCACATCGTCCGAGAATATGCAGACAGGGAAAACAACTTATCGTTTTGTGCCTCTGAAGGGATCGTGGGGGGCAGATCATAATGTGACGCGAAATCTTCCGTATTATGGCCGTTTGATCACCCGTATGCTTAAGAGTATCGCAATGATCCCCGCGTTTGTCGATCCTGAAGACCCACTTCATGAATTTCCGAGATGCTTCTGGGAAGCCTTACAGAAGCGAATTTTCTCGTTGGATGATGAAAGCGATAGAAAGGCTTGGAGATATTCCGCCGCCAAACATTGGAATCCTATCGTGAAACGACTTGGATTAGAGACAATATAACTCCTTAATTTCCAATCAGGACAAAGGGGGCACGCGTTCATGGGGGAGTAATGGGCAAACCGATACTCCCTTCTCTTGTAGCGGGCAGACCACCACTAGACCTTTCATCCCTTTTAAGCCTCCCATTTATAAGACCACTCATAGGTAGGATCTACCCCCGGGATGGTGGTGAGGTACGCGTTCACGGGGGGTGCATCGTACGAATCTGCCCCCAACTTAACTGTTCGGTTATAGGTTTATTTTATTGAAAATCAACGTCTTATGTTAATTCTTTTTGAGAAAATGTTGCGAAATTTTGTGCGTACTTCGCTTTTTCGATCTGCGCAATAGTAAGCCGATAGTACAATATGCAAAACATTACGAACAATTCTTCTTTGTAATGTTTGAGCGTGAAATTGATTACGATCTTACAAGAAACGGTTTCTTTGAGAACGTCTTAAATACACGTTCATGAGGGTAACGGTTAAATCGATGCCCCCCCAGACGTATGAAAAGAAAGGAGAATATCTAGTCTATTGTAAATGCAGAGCTTATGATGATCACAAATCTTGTGTTCCTCACCTGCATTCCCATGGTCTTTCATATTCGGTCGACAGATCAAAGACCATGCAACAATCTTTGAACATATGATCCGATTCCGTTCATGTTACGCTTTTTTGCACGAAGAGTGTAACACATTCATTATGAGTTGAATACGAACTATCTCAGCGAGAGCTAAACAGAGGATAATCAATACGGACAGTCCCCTCGAACACTTATCCCAAACGAAGGAATAAAAAGAAGGAACCTCACCAGCGAAGGAGATGTAACTTTGCTTTCTCAACCTAGCTTGTAAAGGTGGGTTCGTCCCTAGAACGTTACGGAAAGTCGGCAGTTTCGCCAGGATTCCATAAAGGTTCCAGCCTTCCGACCCCTTAAAGTAAAGTACAGTTGACGAGCAATTAGACTTACATCCATCCTCCACCGCATGAAGCTCCACACCCCATTGTACCAGATGGGATGATTTTTTCACTTCCCTTTTCAAAAAGCTTTTTGAAAAGGGTTTGCAACAATGAGAGACCGATCTCATCTGTCTTGATAGAACCGACATAGGATATTCATCTCATCTAAATTAATCATTATCGACCTATTCACCCGTCCCCCCATACATACCTCATGGCCATGCCCTGTATCAGGGAATTTAGGACAATTTTGTTGACCTAAGTTAAGGCCGTCGCACAACTTCTAATTTGTCGGTTTAAGGTGAAGAACCAAGGAAATGTAAGTGGAAAATCCAAAATTTACAATCATTATAAGACTTTCACATCGAATAAGTTATATAAATTTCCTCCTTTCCTATTTCTATCGCATTGCGCTGTTCGTCGATCAACAACAGGCTCTAAGGGAAGTTATGCGGCGATCTCAAGTTTGCCTGAATTTGTGCAATCGTGATGAGCATATATCGCAAAACGGGGCGATGTACAGCCAATTCGCGCCTGCATTTCTCATAGTTTTGGTAATTTTTTCTTGAGATTTTCTTCGAGAAAGAAAGGGTAATCCATTTTTCATCTTCCCGCTTGTATTCAGATGGTGCAACCATTTTGCACACATCAAGGGGTGGGGAAAACTCAAAAAATGAAGAACAAGGCAGAACTTATCACAATATTTGACAAGATCTTTGAATTTAATTACCCCCCCTTTTTTTATTATCAACTCCGTTTCTCCGATTTGATCTGCAATCGATAGTAGCCCCATATTGTCTAGCTGTGGTATCATTGGCCTCTAAAAGGCTAACTCTACAGTAATTTACGCATGAGGCAGCAAAGGATAGGTCATATATGCAGATATTAGGTTATAGATGAATGCACGCTTTCTGATTTTTGTGCTTCTCGTCACATCCACCCTTCTCATTGCAAACCGCTATTTCACTCCTACCCCCCCTCCTACCAGCTTCTCCCCTCAAACAGAGGAAGTTGTTGCGTCAGAGTCACCCCCCACTCCCCTTCCTACCCCATCCTTGGTCCCCCTCTACAAAGAGGTGGCTGATCCAAAGCCAACAGCGTGGGCATTTCCTCTGGAAGATCACGCCTATCTCACCCTTTCCCCTCATCCCCTTCCTTCTCTCTTCTTCAAAGACGATCGAGGAAAGTTTCAGGAATTGCACCTACAATCAGAGGGTGATGTACAGAAAAAGGGTGGGCCTCTGATCTATACCCTCCCTTCACACTCCTCCTCCCCTTCCCTTCCCCTCCTCCCCTCGGAAAAACCTTGTCCAGTGAAAGCAATCTCTACCGAAGATCCTACCCAAATCGTCGAAGGAGAATATGATCAACTCTCCCTCATATTCTCCGGTCCATCAGAACCAAAACAGGATTCCCTTATCCTCTATTTCTTCGAAAATCGATACCTTCCTATCGGTACATATACTCCCGATGATCGCTCTTTCCATCCCTTGGACCCTCTCCTCCATAAGGAGGATCGCCCTGATCCTTCTCCTTCTCCGACCCCACTTTCTTCATCTTCCCAAGAAAATCCCACCTTTTATGTCCTAGAAAATGGCACAATGCAGCTCGTCTTTTCCACCCTGGGTGGAGCCATCGCAGAGGTTAATCTTCCGCTAAAATCGAACCAACATCCGCAAAGCGTGGTCCTGCCTATCGACTTGGATCGAATGATCCGCAAACAAAATTCCCTCAACAGCCGTTTCCCTCACTACCCTTATTACGTCGTCGAGAAGGGAACTCCCACATTGAAACATCCAAGTTGGGGAGGCTATTATCCCTTGTTGAGAAGAAACCTCTGCCTCGACCATTCTTCCCCTCCTTTGGACCCTCGCTTTTATGCATTCAATACGATCTCAAAGGAGGAAGAGACCCCACATGTGACCTACAAGGTCATCTCTTTCAGTGAACGCTCCATCTCCTTTGAAGGGAGAGATAAGCATAGAAAAATCACCAAAACCTATACGCTGCCAGAACCCGGACAAGAAACCCCCTACTGCCTAAAGGCTACCATTCAGGTCGATGGAGATTCCCGCCTTCTATGGGTCACCTCTGGTATTCCAGAAGTAGAACTCATCTCCGGCTCCCCGACTCCAACAATCAAGTATCATAAAACACAAAATCAAAAGTCAGTGGTAGAAAAGCTTTCTTTGCCCAAAACCTCGGCTAGCTTAACCTCCTTTTCCCCAGAGTGGATTGCCAATTCCAACGGATATTTTGCCCTGATCTATGACCCTCTTCAACCGATCGGCTCTGAGTTACAAGTTCATGCCGTCCCCGGACATCTCGCTCCCTCTCGCATCCTCCTGCAACATCCCGTCGTGGACCGTGCCCTGATGGACAAATACCCCGGATATGAACTTTATCTCCCCCTCAAGCAGGGGAAAACACCGGCCGAATTTCGCCTATACTTTGGCCCCCTCGAAAGTCAGGTGCTCAAGAAAGTTGATCAAGCTTTGATCAACCCCCGCACGGGACGCCATCCAAACTATCTTGGGACTCAAAGCTTCCACGGATGGTTTGCTTTTATCTCTGAGCCTTTTGCTAAATTTTTGTTTTGGATCATGCAATTTTTTTATAGAGTCACGCACTCCTGGGGCTTCTCGATCATCCTGTTGACTTTTGTGCTGCGCATCATGATGTACCCCCTGAATGCATGGTCGATTAAATCAACATTACAGATGCAGGAGATGAGCCCCAAAGTTAAAAAATTGCAGGATAAATATAAAAAAGATCCCAAACGCGCCCAAATGGAGATTATGCAATTTTATAAAAAACATAAAGTGAACCCGTTTGGAGGATGTTTGCCTCTGCTTATTCAGATGCCCTTTTTGTTCGGTATGTTTGATCTGTTGAAATCGACATTTTCCTTAAGGGGTGCTTCCTTTATTCCAGGATGGATCGACAACCTCACCGCTCCCGATGTTCTCTTTTCGTGGGCCACCCCCCTCCCTGTGATCGGAAATAGCCTTCATCTTCTCCCCCTCATTTTGGGGGTGGCTATGTTTCTCCAACAAAAGTTCTCCAACACAAGCGGTTCCAAAAATCTTCCTCTGACGGATGCACAGAAGCAGCAGCAAAAAATGGGAGCTATCATGACAACGGTCTTTACCTTTGTTTTTTATAAATTTCCCTCAGGGTTAAACCTTTATTGCCTATCCTCTATGTTATTGCAGATTGCGCAGCAATGGTTCACATCGATGCAGGGAAAGCAATCGGCAAAGAGAAGTCAAGTGAGAGAGATCGTGATTGAGCCGCCAAAAAATAGAAATGCATGAAGGTGTGGCACCAGTTTCTGCGCGACTTGGAAACTCAGTTGGGTAAACAGGTCGTCGATCAGTGGCTATCCTCTCTGCGCTTGCTCAAGTTTGACGCAAGAAACCTACATCTAGAGGGAAGGGATAAATTTCAAATTTTGTGGTTTTATGAACATGTTGCTTCCCTCGCCAAGGAGCAACTACGCACGAACGATGGCCTGCCAATCCAAATTCACTTCTACCTTCAGGGGAGCCCGTGGAAAACCGGGAAGAGAGATCCATCCTACCTAAAAAAGATTTTCCCCCCTACGATCTTGGATCCTCATGCCACTTTTGAAAACTTCATCGTCGAAACGGAAAAGCCACATCTTCCCTATCAAACCTTAGAAAGCCTCTCCTGTCATTCACCAGCAAGGTATAATCCTATCTACCTCTTCGGTAAACAAGGCACGGGAAAAAGCCATCTTCTGATGGCAACGGCTCACCAATTGCAACAATCTGGCTTTTCCCCACGTTATGTCACCGGTGAGCTCTTTACTCAACATGTCATCCAAGCCTTTCGATCGACATCTTTGCACCAATTTCGCCAAACCTATCGAAGCCATATTCACGCGTTGCTCATCGACAACTTGCAACATCTCGCTTATAAAACTGCTACACAAGAGGAACTCTTCCACACCTTCAACTGCCTACACATTCAAAACATCTCTATCATCCTCAGCGCGGACTGCGCTCCCTCAGAACTAGAAGGAATAGAACAACGGCTGATCAGCCGATTTGAATGGGGCCTCACCCTCCCTCTCCCCGACCCTTCTTCAAGGGTAAAAGACCACATTTTAACAAAAAAATGCAAGAGACTATCCCTTTCGATCAGTGAAGAGTTACGGCACTATCTCCTACACACCTTTCACGATCTCCATACGTTAACGCAAGCGGTCGATGCGCTAGCTATGAGAATCAAAGACCAAGTCCACCCTATCCATTTAGAAGTAGGGAAAGCCCTTGTCAGGGATCTAGCCCACAAGAAGCATCTCTCTCAACTCTCCCCTCAAAAAATCGTCCAAATGGTGGCACAAGCCTTTGCCATTGAAGAAACAGACCTTTTAGGTCGTTCTCAACGAAAGGAGCACACACTGCCCAGGCAAATAGCAATCTATTTGTGCCGCAACCAACTTCGCCTACCCTACTTGCAAATTGGAAAATTCTTCGACCGAAACCACGCTACAGTGATTTCAAGCGTTAAACGCATCGCACAACAAATCAAAGGTAAAGAGAGTCAACTCTCCCACTTTTTACGAAAGATCGAGCATCTGTTCTCCCCATAGGATCCACCGATCGGGGAAATGCCCGAAGACCTTAGCCAAAAAAGATGCATGCAGAAAACTGAGTGATCCGCTTCTCCTCCGCTCACGCTTTCATGGCGGAACCGCGGGAGCCAGCAGCCTTTCTTCTCGAGTCAGATATGTTGCCAGACACTCGTTCCCCCTGACCGCTAACTAAACTTTGGATACTCACATCGACATGCCCCCCCGCGACTACAATTGAGACCCTCGATCGCCACAGTTCAACATTTTCGACAAAAACAGGAGCCATTTGTGACAACGTATCAGGGGAAGCACCCAGTCCCATGTCGATAGTAATGTGCAGAAGGATCAATTGCTCATCCACAGCAACGCCCACTCCACCCCCTACCATCTGTCCCCCTAAAATGGCACCCTGCAACAGCACTTCGTACAATGCTAACCGAATCTTCTCATCCGCAGGGAGGGCGTCTGCTATAGGAGCATAAAGGAAAAGTCGATCAGAGTTTTCTTCATAGGTCACATGGAGGGAAAAGGTATTATCTATACACAGTATGGCAGTCTTAAACTCGTCAAAGCACAGACCTCCAGGCAATTTCAACTCTTTGCCGAGTCTAGCCAGGTTCTCTTTAGCATTTTCGAAAGACATCTACAAATCCTCCCCAAATTTAAATTTCCATGAAAGGCAAATCACCACCCTGAGCACGGCCACAGAACACGACACCCAACGAACCTCGACCCCCCGTAAGACATCTCTAAGGGTTAGCATAATGAATATTAAAAAAAAAGAGGAGCTCGAAGAAAAATTGTGCCTTAAGTAACAGCATACAGAACAAAAAATCCAAGCTAAAGACCGTTGCATAACTTCTCCCTTATGAAGATAGAGATCTGGTAAAATCTTTTCAGACACACAGAGAACCGAAAGCAAGGAGATATGAGATGTCTTTTTTTCTTTTAGATGCGAATAGATGCGAATGAGCGAATTGGAAGTACGCGTTCACGGGGGTAGGGGCTATATCCAATTCACCTGATCGCTCTTCATTTAGCTTTTGCGAATTTGGTTTATATCTAGCTCATAGTCAAGTCTTTGCATTAAAAATTTCAGAAGCAAATATTAAGACATTATCAAAGAAGCCTTCTCTTATAGGGTCGTGATCAATTTCGTGTTCAAACATCACAAAGCAGAATTGTTTATAATGTTTCGCATGCTATTGGATTACTATTGCGTAGGTCAAAAAAGCGAAGTGCGCACAAAATTTCGCAACATTTTTTCAAAAAGAATTAACGTAAGACATTGATTTTTAAGAAAATAAACATATAACTGAACAGTTAAATTGGGAGCAGATTCGTACAACGCACCCCCCCGTGAACGCGTACGCTAAAAAAGGGGCAATCCGGTGTCGCTCCCACCCACAGACAGCTCTTTTTCTTTGCCACTCTCCAGCTAGTCTCATCCGCGTGGATTTTTCCCTGCTGCAAAACATGTTCTTGAATCTTTTTTGCTCAACTCTTCAGAAGATCAGCCGCTCTTTTGAGAATATTGTAAGTCGATCCTAGAAACACTTTGATCCCAAAATAGCTTGTCAAAGTGCTGAGCTTTCTTCTGCTGGTAAGGCCTTCCGCTGATTGTGCTGCTAAAAAAGCCTGCAGAAAAGGACCAAAACTATGTTTGGGTAGTTGAGTGCACACCTTTTTGCCACAACGCGCACATTTAAGCGTGTGTATTCGATATTGGGTCACGTTTAGAGAAATTTCTGCTCTATCTGCTACTTGATGCAATTGAAACGGATGTCACAGGTTTTTCAAAAATTTTGCGATGACAGCCCGAACACTCTTCCGGAACAAGATCTACGTTCTTAGTGACCTCATCCTCGGAATAGAACGCCCTTATGTGGCCAGGATGGCCAAACTGACCTCCTGGCTACCTGTGAATCTAGAGAAGGCCGGCTCCTACAAAAAGGATCTTGTGACGGAGGTTTGGAACTGTTTCTGCTATTGGTCCCAAGTTTTTCCTTGGGGGCCTGATTTTCTTTTTCTAGCTGAGCAGCTTTTTCCCTCCACTGAACATATCCCTGTTCCAGCTGAGCCGCTCCTTCTTGCCACTGAGCACATTCCTGCTTCGAGATGATAAGACTTTTCTTCAAACAGAGAGTTTTGCTCTCTCTTTCTTGACCAGACCTTTTCTTCGCCATCTGGGCAGCCCTCCAAAGTTAACCTTCCTAACCAAAGAACCACGGTATGTAACAAAAAATCTTTTTCGTCTTCCTGTAGAAAATTTGACAAGAGTGACAAGGATTGAGGCTCGGTTAGTGCTATTCACTGATCGAAACCAAAAGAATACCGGTTTGGCTGAATATTTTAGATCGATTTGTTACCCCCGTGAACGCGTACGCCTCCCCAATCTTCATAAGATCTTCATTTCAAACGACTTATATACATTCTCCTCTCTTTTTCTATTTCTGTTGTGTTGCACAACTTGTCGGTCAACGACAAGTTTTAAGCAGACATCGATTTCTCTTTTGCCACTAATTGAAAAAATTGCCGCGACTCTCGGACTGCCACGGTGGACAAAAAAAGCAGAGCAATTAAATTGGGAAGGGCCATCAAGCCATTCATGATATCGACTAAAGGCCATACGATATCAATGCTCAACAAAGAACCTAAAAAGACAAGAAGAGTGAAGAAAAAGCGAAAAGGGTAGATCGATCGTTCCCCCAAAAGGTATTCCAAGCATTTCTCCCCGTAATAGGACCAACCCACAATGGTAGAGTAACCAAACAGCATCAATCCGATTGCGACAACATGTTGGCCATAGGGGATCGTCGAGCGAAAGGCCGCCATGACAAGAGGCGCTCCATTGAGCACATTTCCCGCACCATCCTTCGATCCCAACACCCCTGTGACCGAGATCACCAGCGCTGTGATCGTGCACACAACGATGGTAGACAAAAACACCGTAGTCATTGAAATCATGGCCTGTCTACCCGGAACATCCGTCTTGGCCGCCGCTGCTGCGATGGGGCCACTCCCCAATCCCGCTTCATTTGAAGAGATCCCACGTGCCACCCCAAACTGCAACGCTGCGATTATACCCGCCCCTCCTACGCCTCCGATCGCTGCACGTGGGAACAAGGCGCTTCTAAAGATAGAGTCCAAAGAAGGCAAAAGACGGTCATAATGTATGACAAGGATAAGGAGTCCTCCCAGGATATACATAGCCGCCATTGCGGGGACTAAGATCGCACAGAAACGGCTGATGCCCACAATCCCCCCGATGAGAACAAATCCAGTGATCAGGGCGAGAATCGCCCCCGTCCACACAGGAGAAATCCCCGTTAAATGAAAGAATGCATCTGCGATGGAATGCGCTTGTGTCATGTTTCCCCCAGCAAAGGAAGATAAAATCCCAAAAAGGGCAAACACAACTGCCAACCATTTCCATTTCAATCCTCGGTCAATGTAGTGCATCGGACCACCACAAATTTGACCTAATCGATCCTTGATCCGAAACTTGATCGCCAACACCGCTTCGGAAAATTTCGTAGCCATCCCGATCAGCGCAATCACCCACATCCAAAAGATCGCCCCAAAACCGCCACCAACAACCGCCGTGGCCACCCCTGCGATACTCCCAATACCGATCGTCGCAGCGAGTGCTGTCATCAGCGCCTGAAAGTGACTGATATCCCCTTCTTCTTGGTCATCATGTCGGGTAAAGGCTAACTTTAATGCGTACCCCAGATAGCGAAACTGCATACCGCGCAAGCGGAAGGTCAGAAGCAACCCTATGAAAATGAGAAGAACGAACAGAAATCGGCTCCATATCCAGTAGTCCAGTAAGTTCAACCAATCGCTCAGCCATTTAGAAGTCACATGCACACCTATGATGATCTCACCCCCGCGCGAGGGTAACAGGAATCCACTATTTTCGCATCTTTTCGGCGTTGTTGCGCAAATCGCTAAGCAGACTCACGCAAATCTTCTTTCCCGCTTTTTGTCCCAACTTTCTTAAAGAAAGTGCCCCTCAAATCTTAATCTCCCACCTCTGTTTTGTACGCGTTCACAGGGGTAGAGACTACATTCGATTCACCTGATCGATCGCTCCTCATTTAGCTTTTGCGAATTTGATTCATATCTGGCTCATAGCCAAGTCTTTGCATGAAAAATTCCAAGGACAAATTAAGACATTCTCAAAGAAATCTTCTCTTGTAGGATCGTAATCAATTTCGTGTTCAAACATCACAAACTTGAAGCATTGTTTATGATGTTTCGCATATTGTAAGGCCGTTGCACAACCTCTTGTTGGTCAACTTTATGTGAAAAACCACAAAAATTCGAGTGAGAAATCCGAGATTTGCAATCATCATAAGATACTCATTACAAATGATTTGGATATGTTCCCTCTTTTTCTATTTCCGCTGTATTACACAGTTTGGTAGTCAACGACGCACTCCAAGAGAAGTTATGCAACGGTCTTAATGCGCACAAAACTTCGCAACGTTTTCTCGAAAAGGATTAACACAAGACGTTGATTTTCAATAAAATAAACCTATAACTGAACAGTTAGGTTGGGGACAGATTCGTATGATGCACTCTCCGTGAACGCATACTCTGTTTTGTTAATACGTCCATTATGGGCCTGTTGAGAAAATGGCATTTTTCGATACAAGTGGTCTATATGCACTAAATCCTCAACAGGAGGCTTTAAATTGCATTATTTTTATTTTCAGTGATTTACGATGTAGATCGGCCATTTTATTTTAGGCCAGTTTCGAAGGTTTTTATCACTGCCTTCCCATTTTTCAACAGGGCCATTATAAACAATAATAAACCCTACTTCTTCCCCTAAGGTTTGAACGTACAGGCTAATGTGTAGATCTTTTCGTTCTCCTCTTATGCATTCCGCATTCACGTCTGATGAAGGAACATGAAGGACCTCATCATGATTTTTGACCCTCGGATCTCGATGTTTCTCGAGAGATTGTACGACAGTGCTCTCTTCTACCTCAAGATGTGATAGGTACTTATAGAGTAAAAGGGGGCTGAGCTCCCATTCAGTGAAAACCTACAATTCCTCCACTTGCTGCGTCCCGGTCCTCTTTAGGCCTCTCTTCACAAGGAGCGCTACACACGCCGACGATCTGCTCTACGTTCACACTCTCTACACTTCTTTTTACGCAATCTTATCGCAGATGGGGTCACCTCCACATATTCATCCTCCTGAATATAATCGATGGCCTGTTCCAGGGTAAATTTCCTTGGAGGGGAGAGGAGAATCGCTTCATCATGGCCAGCAGCTCGCACATTGGTGAGAGGTTTTTCTTTCGTCACATTGACCACAAGGTCTTGGCCTCGACGATGTTCTCCCACGATCATCCCCTCGTACACTTCATCCGTTGGATCCACAAATAGCGTCCCCCGGCTTCGCAAATGAAAGCAAGCATATCCCGTGACTTTTCCCCGGGTCATTGAGACCAAGACTCCATTTTGTCTCCCGGGAATCTCCCCCTTTAGATGGGCATAAGAATCAAAAATCGAAGTTAAGATCCCCACCCCTTTCGTCTTCGTCATAAATTCACCACGGTACCCGATCAAACTACGAGTGGGCAATAACCCTTTGATTTTTGTCATCTGGTGGGCGTTCGTAGAAAGTTCAACAATCTCCCCCCTTCTGCGATTGAGATCTTGAACAATCATGCCGGAAAATTCTTCTGGAATTTCTATGTAAACGGACTCCATAGGTTCCTTCCCCTCTTGCAACACCACATGTGGACGGGAAAGCAAACATTCATATCCTTCGCGTCGAATCGTCTCAATCAAAATCGATAAGTGAAGCTCGCCCCTACCTGAAACACGTATGGACTCTTCCTTTCCCTCGATCTCTTCGATGCATAAGGAGATGTTGGACCGCTTTTCCTGCCGAAAACGATCTCGAATCTTGCTCATCGTCACATGTTTGCCCTCTCGCCCACCCATCGGACCTGAATTGACAAGGACATCTATAGAAAGAGTGGGGGCCCCCAGAATGATCGGAGGAAGCTGAAAAGAGGAAGAGGGATCGCATAGGGTATCCCCAATCCTCACCTCGGGAACTCCGGAGAGCGAAACGATATCCCCCGCTCCAGCCTGATCCATTTCCACGCGATCCAACCCACGATATCCATCGATATGGCTGATCCTATGTTGGGAACGAGAGCCATCACTGGCCATTAGAGTGATAAGCTCCCCCTTTCCCACCTTTCCCTCGAGGATCCGACCCGTGGCTTGTCTTCCTAGGAAAGGGTGATGAGATAAGGTCATCGCCTGCATGAGAAAGGGCCGATCTAAATGACCTTGAGGAGGGGATACTTTCTCTATGATTAGGTCGATCAGCGGTTGCATCCCCTCTCTCTCTGCCTCTCCTTCCCGAAAGGCATACCCCTTAAGGGCAGAAGCATAGCAATAGGGAAAATCCAACTGAACATCATTCGCTCCCAATTCTACGAAAAGATCGAACGTTTCGGTGAGAACCCTATCGGGATCTGCGTGGGAACGATCCACTTTGTTCAGCACTACAATGGGCGCAAGGCCCATGTTTAACGATTTCGACAAGACAAAACGAGTTTGTGGCATGGGTCCTTCTTGAGCATCCACTACAAGCAGTACCGCATTGACCATCCCTAGAACACGTTCGATTTCCCCGGCAAAATCCGCATGTCCCGGGGTATCGATCATGTTAATCTTGTAAGGATCAAAATAAAGGCTCGTATGTTTGGCAAAAATCGTAATCCCCCTTTCCTTTTCTAAGTCGTAGTAATCCATCGCTCTCTTGGGGGGGGGTTCGTGATGTCGAAATAGATGACCGCACAGTAACAACCCATCTAGAAGGGTTGTCTTTCCATGATCGATATGGGCGACGATCGCGAGATTTCTGATATACTTCGGCACATGCATGGAACCCAGTGTATGTCAACCTGATTCAAAGAGGCAAGGATGAAATCAGGAGGCCTTCTCTTGAGCGCTCGATGCATCGGAGTGAGGTTCGAGAGGGATGCAGAGCGAGAAAAGGAAACGAGAAATAGAAGAAAACTATCCAGATTTTTTAAGTGAACGCAAAGATCGCCTGTGACTTGCCCAGGAAGAGGCTCAATAAAAATTTCCGCTTCAAGAGAGGATCGAGGTCCTGAAGCCCCTATACTCGCTAGATTCAACCAAACACTGATCAGTCACACATAATGTCGATCAAGTTGAGGTAAAATGAAACAAACCGAGCACGCTTGTATCTATATGTGTCTTTAAGAAGACAAAGATATGTTTTTGCTAAACATAAACTTACAACGCCGGTTATGCATGAATATCTTGAATCTACGCAGGGAGAAATTTTTATTTTCGAAGCAAAAACATCTTGACAATATCTAGAAATAAGCTAAAACTGTTTCACTAAGATAGGAAGCATTCGACGGCGCGACATACGGGGTGTCGGAATGGTCCACAAATTTTTTCTCCATTAGGAGAACTGTTGATGAGGTGTACGATGACATGCCCAGCTTCTGGAAGGGATGGACGCGATGATCCCTCAATGAACGTTTGTACGTACAACCCTCCTCCATACAACGCATTGTCGCCTCCAGGCAGCGTATCTCAAGTTGCACGTGAGGTTATTGGTGTTCAGGGTGGTCTTGTCGTAATTGATAGCAAGAATCTTCTTGTCTTTAAAGCGTGGGGGGCGATAATCGGAGAAGCCGGGGGGATCTTTGTAGGGAATGAAGTGCCTCTGGTCTCATTTTTGTGGAGTGTATATTTACTTGGTCCGCATAGATTCGATGAAATGGTCCGAGAGAATAACCACGGAAGGAGTATAATCAGGATCTTATGCCACATGTTGTATGCGTTTCTCTCAGATGGACTTGGGATATTGGGGAAAGAGGCATGTGCCCCAGCACTTGCAGATCTCATGAGAAATATTGTGCAAAGTGGATTGTGCAACCACTCTCCCCTCTGTCAAGAGAATGAGAAAAGGCACAAGAAGTTGACACAGTGGCTAGTAATAACAGGCAAAAATCTTCCATCATGCTGTAAAGGGAAGATGTGGAACATACTTCAGCCATACATTTCGATTATCCACGGCTTTTCAAAATCTCTCTCAGCTCCCTACTTCGCTTCCTACTACCTGTACAAGTATGCGTGCGCACTCTTCAATCTGTGGAATGACATACGTCAGAGAGATGTTGAAGAGATGGAAGCCCTTAACGTACTCATTGGAATACTTGATACCCTGCAGAATGTCCTCAAGCAAGAACAAAGCGAACATGCCCTGCAGAGGTGCAAATTCATCAAGAATTGCGTGGTCTTTAGGGTAATTCTCCACGTTCTAGTTCAGTTCGGATACTGCTGTAAAACGGAAGAAGGTCAGGAGGAGTGGAAGAAAAACATTGAGATTGAGAAGGAAGAAGGGGGGGGGGAAGCCGATGATCATCCCGATCCCGAACATCCCAATATTCCCTCACCAATTGGTCCTGAATATCAGCCCCTACTGATTAAGGCGATAAAGGTTAAATGGGAGGATCCGGCGCTGCTCAAGAATTGGATCGGTGAAGTATCAAAAGCGAGGGGGAAAGAAGGAGAGTTCAATCCAGAGGAGCAGGAGGAACTTGTGACTCTATTTCTTCAGGGTCCAGAATTATCAGAATTAGGAGATTCTTCGAGGCAATTAGAAGATCTGTTGGAAAAGTTCAGGAAGGAAGGTTGGTCACCAGAGATAGAAAAAATAACCGCAAGCTACCCGTTTGCATCTCCTGTGATGGAAAAGATCAAGACACTGTTCGATGTAGCGTCCTTACACGAAAAGGAGCGCACATGCTGTTCCCCCCGAACAAGTAAGACTGGGGGAGGGCAGCAGTTTCGCATGCAACTTACTGGTCGTCATGAATTGGCAACAACATGTGGAGACACACGTCAGACATCACAACAATCGCAGCAAACAATACTACCACCTCCGTGCCGGCAGAGCGATGGAGAAGGAGAACGGTCGGGGCGAACGGGCTGCTGTTTTGCTCGGTTTGCTTGCGTCCTAAAGTGTTAAAAGCCGCAAGTATCCTCTAGCCTCTTCCCCGAAGAGGTGAATTAATGGTCAGTTTTGCGGCCCAAGATGCATCCTGAGGATATGTTTCAGGGATAGTGTGGGGAGGAAAGGTTTGATCCACCGTGAATCTACCACCAATCGCGCACACCCCAAGAAATATATAGAGCGAGAAGTGAGACCCCCCAGATTTTTTTAAGTGAGCGCAAAGATCGCCCGCTATCTACCCGAAAAGAGGATCAATAAAAATTTCCGCTTCGAGAGAGAAAAGGTAAAACCGATCTCCTTGTACTCGCTGGATTCGTACGCGTTCACGGGGGTAGCGGAAAAATCGATACTCCTCTTTTCACTTTCTCGAAACCGCGTTCCTCCAAAAAATTCTGAAAAGAAGGGAGACACTGCAGAGCACGATTCATGCTGCCCCCCGAAGTATACCTAACTTAAATTATAGAACTAAGGAAGGGGGGGACCTTATCTCGTAGAAAGATTCAAAGAGCTCGGTTAGGAAGAGAAACACATTTTTCGATCTTTGTTGCAAAGTGACGGCT
>Ga0209562_1000342_pt1 | contig 16464 bp, 11 predicted proteins | sample WorMetvacBELIZE2_FD_187399 | JGI IMG/M metagenome (GOLD analysis project Ga0209562, IMG submission 187399) | Marine gutless worms symbiont microbial communities from Max Planck institute for Marine Microbiology, Germany - Olavius vacuus BELIZE.2... | ecosystem: Host-associated > Annelida >... | reverse complement strand
CCATTCTTCTTCTCAGAAAACTAGGCTAAATGATCTTTCACACAGTATAAAAAATCTGGACAATTTTGACAGACAGACAGACGGGCAAACGGACGGACCGACGACAGACAGTATTCTGATCGCTAGACCGCGTCTGCATTTCATGCAGCGCTGTAAAAAGTTCTATTAACTCTAATAGGAAGACCACTACGCGCTTTCCAATGAGCCCAAGGTGAAGATGGTACGTTGTCCCTAATGATAAAGGTAAAGGTAAACGAGGATTTGTATAGCGTCTTGTCGTGAACACACCTGTAAGGCGCTCAGGCATGGCACGCGATCTCATGGGATCTCACCTGTTCATCCGCTAACGTTCATCCCTAAGCCCCCCCCATAGGGTAGCTAAAAACGCACAATTATTAACTAATACTAAGTCGCATATGGGCTTTCGATTGATACTGACCTCGATGACCTTGAATGATCTTGAACGACGTAATAGCCTTTATTTGGCGTTTTTTCACCGAATTCGATAGCTTTGCTGGCCAATTACGTCACAGTGGTTGAAGACAGACCTACAATTGTCTCTCAGTTCCAGTCTTTCACTTTTGGTCATAACTAACCCACCCTGCAGCGCGGTCTCTCTGCGATAGCCGAGCTACTTGTTTGCAGGTGTTACGGCTGAGTCGCTACGAGAGAAATTAGATCGAAAATCGGTGATTTCACTTCAACGCTGTCAGTTTGACCCAAAATTTCAGGTAGAAGGGGTCGCCCCCAGTAACCATTCTTCTTCTCAGAAAACTAGGCTTACGGTATAAAATTTGGACAGACCTTTCTTCCGTTTTGTCACAATGCATGCGTTTGACAGACAGACAGACGGGCAACTTTCTCATCGCTAAGACCGCGCTGGCAGTCCATGCAGCGCGGAGAAAAAAACGAATACCGTCACAGTGGTTGAAGACAGACCTACAATGTCCGTAAAATATTGTCTCCCAGTTGTAGTCTTCCACTTTTGGCCAAAACTAACGCACCCTGCAGCGCGGTCTCTCTGCGATAGCTGAGCATCTTGTCTACTACCTGTATGGGTAGCGGTAAACAGTTGGCAACCAGATCAGGAGCTGGCTAAGCTAGTGAATGAATATGGTCAAAAAGTGGAGGGAAGGCATAGTCGCAGAGTCAAAATAATGTCATGTCGCTCGAGGCCTATGTTCTACATATCAAGACGTATATAACTTATTTGGCTCGTGTGTCTATCTATTTTGTGAGGCTTTTTGTAGGCGTGAAAAGTTAGCATTATACCACTGCTTCTGTCAGGAAAGTCGGTCAGTATGTAGGTGCTGTGATGTCGTTCGTTCTGAGTTCTCACGTCACAAAATCCGTAACACCAGACGCGCCGCATTAAATGAGTTGCCAACAATGACCAATCAGAAATCTCTAACATCTGCAGCTGTTAATTCACAGAGAAACAATTTGATAAAGTACAAAACTGCCGCTATACAGACTATCAGTGCGCAAGAACACTGAGAATTATCGCGATTCTGTTTCAGAATTTATCTCCGAAGTGTCGAGGTGAATATGTCGGAGATTGGAGAGTTTATTGATGACGACGCCCGTACTGGCTGACATTATTTGCTGTGACGAACTGATAAGCCACTGCCGCCGCCGTACTGTGTCTGTGTCTGCGGGAAGATTAAAGACATGCAGATTAGATCGGAGCGGCAGCAGAGCAGCAGCAGCAAAAATAGACCAAGAAGTATGGAGCATCATAGCCAGTTGATGTTTACGACGGTATTTCTCGCTGCCGTACCATATTGCCACATCGCACCGTAATCAGATAGTTTGTCTTGTTCGACAGCAAGCAGTTTGTTACAAGCCGTGTAAACTGAGAGCGGAATTAACTACATCAGAAATTTATTTGCTTTAATACATGCGTGTAATTAGCTGAGCTGCTATTAGTTATTGAGATTGCGTGAGATATGACAGTGAGTTGAGTCCAGTCGACACAATAACATACTGGTCATTCCAGAGACTGAACTGACCCATCGGTGTTGACGCTCCACAAGTTTGTGTTGAAACTTTTTGCCTACGCAGCACGGCAACAACTTATTACATCTAGATAATGTACACGCTATATGATATAATGAATTAATGCACTATTCAGAATTCTTGACGTTTTATTTCAGGAGGTGATATGCAAAGACGTAACTTGTCCCATACAAATGACAATTGATTTTACTTCTGAATTCAGTATAATTCGAACGGCACCCTGCAGTCACACACTTCACAACTGAGTCAAAACAGATTAGAATCTGGCGCTGCAAAAAACATCTTATTGAATCTGAACAGGCTGCAGGAGATAGTCACCTAAAACTCTACACTGACAGGGATTAGCGCAATAGATTTTAGGCCAGACCATTGCCTACAGACTTTTATTTTGACCATCCTTTTGATCTATAAATGACTGCGATGAATTCAGCTGATATTTTTAGCTATCGATCGCACTATATGTAGCATAATCTTTTTTCTTATTTATAGCGTAGAAAGAGCACTGTAGTTTTTGTTCTACTTACTTCAAGCCAATCACAAATTACAAACTGTCCTAGTAAGATAACATGGAGCCAAGGCTGTCAGTGGCCACTTACACTTAATAAGTACTTGATAATTCATAGAGACAACAACAAAATAAAGTAATCTCAACTCACAACTCTCAAATGGCATGAAACCTATCACTTGACAAAATGAAAAGACAACGCATACTCACATTGTCATTCAGTCCATTGGTCGGACCCTTCCTGCTTCGGATTTCGGACTTTCTGTTGTAATCAACGCAACTTTTATAAAAATCCGGCAGCAACACCATTGCCGTATTTGTATATTTTGCATTTTTAGTGAAGTGTGCACAATTCCGAGATTTCGGGATTGAAAGGCCTCCCGGGAGCCCAAAAGCCCGGGATCCCGGTATTCGAGAATCCGGGATTGCAATCTCTATAATTGGTAAACAGTGATCTTTGCTGAGCATTTTGGTGCATACCACGTGATTCTGTTGCAAACAACAGCTGCAAAATGGCGGTGCATTACACTTGTGCGTTTTTTCTAGACCACCCTGTACATATAAAACGTACGCCAGTACGCCGTTTTCTACGATCGTTGACCTTCAACTTCAGTTTGCAACAGCATAAACCGTTGTTAAAAGCACACACCGCACATCTGGTATCAGATAGGTGTGTCGCTGCGTCTCTACATAGAGCGACATAGACTGACAGCAGATATCGTCATTTTCATGTTCGTGAGCGGTACGTTGACAACTTTAGAGTCGACAAAATGTGAGTCTGGATGCTAGGAGGGCTGCATCGACTGGCGATTAGCAGTGTTAGCGGCAACAACGAGCCAGCACACGTCTGCACTCCCCCATCACGCATGAATATATGTAACGTGTTAGGGAGCGTGATGGCCGGGCTTCCGGCTGAGGCGGTCCAGCTCGACGACGGCGGCGCCGACTGGTGAATTTACGGGCGAGTGTCGTTCGTCGCTGTTAGGCTGTCACATGTCGCCCACTACTACGACCACGATCAGCGTCGATGGACTGCGCGCTGTATGTGGAACGGCTCGCTTGGCATACCGATGAGACTTCTAGTCGACTGCTATACGCGATAATCCTCCACTGCCATGACTCGGCACTAAGCTGATCGACCGACTGCAACATCCAAGACTGGCCACGCAGCCACCAGGCCCGGCCAGACCACACGCGCGCTCCACTAGACAGCCGGCGCTCAGTGACGATTTGTCCACTTCATCATGCGTCAGTAAGTTCATATGTTTCCGCAAGACACTCATCCAAACTGGCGCTGCGTCCACACGTGCGTCTCGTCGGTCCGAGCGACGTGTTTGTTTATCGGCGATGAAGTAACGTTACTGCTGAAATAATTCATTATGGAATGTTTACTAGCGAGAATCTCAAGTGCTCGTCATCAGAGTCAAGTAGTTGCTTTTGCTAATGAAACAAACAGACGCCGAAACGGACGGCCTGACAGACGCATGCACAGCGGACGCAGGACAGTCACGTAACGAAGCAACTGATTAAATACAACTGGAATCGCTGTATAGTATAGTATAGATTCGTATAGTGTTCTTGTGGCGTTATTCGTTTCTGTGAACACAATGGGTGCGCATCGTGCGCATCGTATGCCCATCGTGTGAATGTTTAACTTTTTGCTGCTGTGAACTTTGGAATCTGAGAAGTGTATACAATAACATTTGTGTCGCATGGAGGAAAGGACCAAGTCGAGTGTAGTTTTGCTGTTTTGCCATTGCTATCTTTAGCAGACGCTCTCTTCGTGCTTTCTTTTTTTGTACAAACACTGACTGCAGCATGCAGACTACAGATGTGCACTTTCGATCGGTCATGTTTACGCGGTCATGAATACGACATTTTCAGGTCATTGTTTAGTCTGGCGAAAGTGACAAAGTAATTCACTTTGATTGCACCGAGTTCAAGAGTTGTGGTATGTCTTTATTTCATTTCGTCGTGTGTGTGTTGTACCCTGTCAGTCGTTTAAATATTGTTTCGGTTTCTCTTTGACTTCAAGTCTCTAACCGGCTACAGTTATCTACTCTTGTGAATGAACTATATAACCGGTGTAACTCTAATCCCATGGAGGGCCGACAAGCCAAGTCGTTTGGGATGTGACAGTGGTCTGCACCTGCTCCGATTCTTATGCGGAAGCTTTGGCTCGCGCGAGGCAGGCGCTGCAGCCGAGTTAGCGGCAACACGTAAAATGCTAAGTATTCCGACTTATTGGACCAGTACACCTTCTACATGTATCCATAATCCATCGCACCTGAGACACTAGGTCCGCTTAACAAGACGCCTTATTGCAAGGCGATGATTGGGAAAGTTTTTTTGTTCCAACGTTAGCCTGATGTGGTGCAATGCTTTAATTTGATTTTGTTGCACGACAGTTGCTTAGTTGGATTAGTGGTCTCTCGAGCTCGACGCTGTTTTTGTAATTTCTGAAATCCCGGGACTTGGGTCTTGGGTCAAAAATAACAATAATGATGGAGTAACATAAAGCTGACAACGTAGCATAATATATCGGTTGCTTATTTAGGTTGTGGCTCATCATGGTCATCTTAATACTGAATGACTTCGTTAATTTCAGATACAGGTCTGTGCCTCTCTAAACAACTTCTACTGATATGTGCTAGTGCATTATACATTTCCTGGTGGATGCATCGATTCTTCAAGCCGAAAGCCAACAAAAAGGAACACGAATGATGGCTGGGTGAGGTTGAGTGGGTGGGTGAGAAGACAGGCGAATTGTTGTGTGTTTTAGGAGACATTCGTTGTTGATGGCGCTCGATGCGTTGCCATTTCGCTCTGGCGCAGCAGTCGAGTTACAACTACTCGTCATCCATCAATTTAAACGTCGCTCGCCGGCCGACCACACTGGCCCAGCTTCAGCTACTGCGAGCGCCAGATCCGCATCAGTTAACGATGAAAGATGTAGCTTGGCTACTGTCGACCGGCAGTGTTCCATAGACGGGCGGGTCTTGTGCATGATAAAACCGTGTCGTTAATCCACAACTGGAAAACTGGAAAACTCTGTCCATTCGTCTCCAAGCAGTCTCGCTCGTTCACACATGAGTCGCATCATGTACTCTTCTCTCAGTAAACTGCGCAGTGAATCACTCCCTCGCATTGTCATGAAAAGTCGACAAAAAACTGAAGAGTTGAATTAAATTGAAGAATTTGACGAGCGATCATATCAAGACGTATTACCAAATTTTTGTTGCTATGTTCTCGCGCTTTACTACAAACCTATAAACTGGCAGCTGCGTAATGTTCAGTTTCACATGTAATGAGTGACTCATCAGGGCCTGGAAACTAACTCGCTGTAATGTAATGAATTTGCTGCGTCTCAGTGAATATAGCTGATGCATGAGACCAAAACATGAGGAAGAGAAAACAAACTGACTATGCAGCATGAGCAGTTACTGAAGGGAAGCTGGTCAACGTGTCCGTGGACTGGAGAGACTTTCATTCCATCAAGGAAGAACTTTTGCTACGAAGCTCTCCATCAGCACGTGATGGAGAATATAAATAGAATCACTTGAGTTTGTACGAGTGTGTCGTACGCGGCTACACAGAGCAAAGGATTGGCGCCACGTGACAAGTATTATCAGGCGCAATCTCGTCGCATCCTGATAGTCTACTTATCAAGGCGATGGAGGATGGCGCACAGCAGCCGCAACCGCCGCTCGCCCGCCCGCGCTTCGGATCGATAATTTATTATTATCTCTGGTGATCCGTGTAAACGACGATCGATTGGTCGTCGTTGAGAAATGCAATTTTCACTGGTCGAACGAACGAACGAGCGAGCATCGTCACAAGTCATTAGTGCGTCCATCGCGCAATCACCGTCTACATGTGACTGTCGATATTTCACGTATTCGTCGGCCATATGTCGCCGTTGTTGTATAAACAGAACATCTACAAGCGCTGACTAAAATGAATAAATTAGGATACAGCAATGAAGAACGTTTCAGGACTTGTTGATATTACTATAATTAGTGAGTGACGCAATTAGTTGCTAATTAATTACAAAACGTTCTAAATGGATGTTTTAGCTCGGCCGTGCTCATCGGTGCCAGTTAACAGACATATATATACAGACCAAGAGTAATCAGTAATGGGAACAAAATGAAATATGTCAGACCAAGACTAACGCCAAACTTAGTGCGTCATGAAAACGTGACTAGTTTTAAAGCACAGCAGTAAACATAATCGCAAAACAAGCTCTAACCGCAACGAAAACTTCTCTGTTTGACAAGATGCTTATAGTATTTTAGCGCGCATCTAACTATTTTACAGCGCGCTGTTGCTAAATGCCACTTGTCTGTCCGTCTGTCTGTCTGTTCGTAAGTACATCTACACGGTCGTGACAAAACACATAGAGCGATGTTTTTAGTTTGTTATCACCAAATTTGGTAGTCCTGAATTCAGGGGTTCACCCCGAACAAGTGTGTCAAAGCGAGCTAACTCCTCTTCAAAGCAAAATATGTTGGGATTTGTTGGATTTGTTCGGCAATAATTTGGAAACGGTGCGTGCAATAGGTATTATTCACTAACAGGAAGTGGGATACGGGCTTTCTATTGGTACCAAAATCGGCGACCTGGAATGACCTTGAACAACGTAATGGGCGCTACTTTGCGTTATTTCACTACATTCGATAGATTTGAGGGCCAATTACGTCACAGTAGTTGAAGTCAAATCATTACCGTCCGCAACAAAAAAATGTTGCCCAAAGACTTTATTTTTGACAGTAGGCCTATTATTACTTATGGTGATATTCGCAGAGATTACTGTAAATAAAATAAAATAAATTAAATAAAAGTACCCCTTGTCAAAAGCGACAATTTGACCACTACTGCGTGATAACTTGGCAACCGGTACCGGGTATGATGTAAGTTCGTATTATTCACTAATAGGAAGTCGCATATGGGCTTTCGATTGGTATCAAAGTCAATGACCTTAATGAAAGACGTAATGATCGCTGATGCGCGCTATCTCTGCGGTAGCTGAGCTTGTTATAACACCCTCACAACCGACACGTCCTGTGAGCGGGCGCTATGACTGGAAACTCTCTCAACTGGAGCATTGCATAGTTCTATCAGTATACAAAAATCCTTTCGACTTCACATCAGCCCAGCTGCAGAGATGAGATAGCGAACGTGAACTTGACATCGTTCACGCACTACAAAGTACAATACACTCGTGCGTGAATTCCGCCACTGATCGACGCGGTTACATGTGAACACAGTGCCAGATTGGTACCAAATTCAGTGAAATAACGCAATGTAACGGCCATTACGCCGTTCAAGATCATTCAAGGTCACCCATTTTGGTACCAATCGAAAGCTCATATACGATTTCTTATTAGTGATCAATACCAACTTACCTCCTATCTTACACTGGCTGATTATTAGTCAAATTTTCGCCAGGGAGAGGGGAATGCCTCACTTTAACGCTCTCGCGGGGGTGATCCCCTGCCAATATTGCCATAAATGATATATCGCTACTAAAACTGGATTCTTTGGCCTACATTTCTGCTGCAGAAAGTACTGGTGTGTCTTCAACCACTTTTACGTAATCCGCCCCGAAAGCTACAGAATTCGGTGAAATTACGCGGCGGTTAGGGCTATTACGCTGTTCAAGGTCATCCAAGGTCACCGAGTTTGGTACCAATCGAAAGCTTATATGCAACTTCCTATTAGTGATTAATACAAATTCTTAGCTCCTATCTTGCACCGTTTCCGAGATACAGCGTTCGATAGGTCCAAAATCGCTATATTCGGCTACCCCTCTAGTGTTTAACTCCCCCGACGGAGGGGTTCCCCTGAGACGATCTACGTAAAATTTTACCTGGATGTCAATAGTTAGCCAGCGTACCAAATGTCGTAGAAACATTGCCGAAAATTTCAATCGCCTGAGTAGGGCGCACGAATGTTATAGACAGACGACAGACAGACGGACGGGCGATGAAATATAGCGAACGTCTTACATATAGCGAACGCTAAAAACGCATAATCTGCACGCAACAAGCTCAGCTGCCGCAGATATAGCTCGCATCGGCGGTCATTAGGCCTACTCGTTCAAGGTCATTTAAGGTCGAATTTGCTAATTTTGGTATCAATCGAAAGCCCGTATGCGACTGGTTAATACTGACTGACATTCTACCTCGCACGGTTTGGGTATCAGTATCGCTCAGTATCGGTTAAAATTAATTTAATTTAATTTTAATAATCTAATAATCGCTTTTGACTGGGCTTCATCTCTTTAACGTACTCGTTATCCGTAATCTCTGCGAATGTCACACATTGCCAGATTATTTGGACTGCAACTGTTGGCAGAGACGTTGTAGATCTAGCTTCAACCAATCTGATGTAGTTTGCTATAAAATCTAACACGTTAAATAATCTTCGTTTATTACAGTTGCAATCAATCCGCTACAGCTACAAGTAGAATCAATAGAACACACAACAAGCTGTCACGCACCACCAATTTGGCGCCAGTCTTATTTTGCTATTACAGGTAACGAACTACGATGGTCAATTGTCATAAATGGTCACGTGCTAGCCTATACTTTGGCAGAAACCACGCCCACATCGTGTGTAACACTTTACTGTCCCCGACCTTTCTCAGACCAATCCACATACATACTCGCCTACTGTTTCTTATATAATGAAATTGTCACCGCTGTTCACCATCGGACATTTGAGGTTAGCTCAAATGACGAACGGTCGACTGCATGTAACATAATAATCATGGACATTAGTCATCGAGGTTTGCACTCGTTGAGTGCGTTTTAGCTAACATTGTGTTAGTGTGTACCAACGTATATAGACTGTGAGGCAAAAACTGCACTTTTATTTTCGCAATAACTTTGTCAGATCTTTTTAGATTGGATTAATTATTGGTACACACAATGACATATACACTAATCAGTCTCATTCGATGAGTGCCTTGTGAAATGTAGCATGCATACACGTGTTATGACCAATGTCGGTTTTCTCACGTCACGCATAAGCTTGAACGTCATCATGATCGTCTTGAACATTTAAATAAAACATCATAACAGTGTGACAATGTATGGACCAACAAAGCAGTGCAATATTAAAACATATAAAGTGTTTCAGCTGTCTGCCTATGTCTCTAACTTATGTCTTCAACCTAAATCGTCACTGATCAATCGTTTGACCGTCTGCTGGATGCTTGACCAACCGTCATTCAGACGTTGCCTCAACTCATCAATATCTCGCATAGAATTATGTCTTATGTCTAAATTACAGAATCTCAGCAGTGCTATAGGAGCGGGTCTATTAAATATCTCGCATAGAATTTTAATAGACCCGCTCCTATAGCACTGCTGAGATTCTGTAATTTACGTACTCAAGTGTGGAATATTACGAAGTCACAGGTTGGGCGCTGTAATTAAAGTCCGTCATCTCGCGACAAAGCTGCTCGATGGTTGTGTGTGCACGGTGTGCTGGCCTGCTGTACTTTTAAAACTTAACCTGGTTCCCCGTCTCCAATTATATAAAAAATATAAATCCTATCACCCGTGAATACGCGTGCGATAGGAAAGTTACTGAAGTGTGTGTTGAAAATTGTCATAACAGATAAAGTTTTGACAAAGCTATTGCAAAAATAAAACGGTGAAGTTTTTTTGCCTCACACGAATATTACCGTACAGCAGGCCAGCACACCGTTTTAAGTAGCAGAGGGTAGCCTGGCTAAGAAACAGTTAACAGTGTGTGTTCATTCAGTAATTCAAACAGCGTAGTATAATAAAGCACATGCGTTATGACATTGTCTAGCGTACTGGCAGCGATTGTTAACGATAATGACATAGTTAGCACGTGGTGATCTACACTGTGACTCAAAAACACCCCCGATGTTTTAGCTATGACTCGCGAAAGCATTGTCGGATTTTCATAATATTGGCAGATATATTACTGAGAAAGTAAGCAATCAAAAGATGCTATATTTTCCACCTCACTTAATTAATGCTCCTGCACTACCTTGCGAAACTGAAAACACGTAAATTGTATCTTTTCACGTAAATGTTTCATGTCAATTTGCCCGTAGACACACAAGTCACATCAGAATTATCACCAAATCACTGTTAGACTACCTTTCATTCATAAAACGATAAGATGTGTGCACCAAACAAGACCAAGAAAAGGAATAATGCATTCAGCAACCTGTTTTGCACATACTTAGCGATCACCGTATCCGTCATGGTGTAGGGCCGCTTGGGCGCCATGTCAAGAATAGAAGTTTTTCTTCATAAAGCATGAATTGCATTATCAATGGATAGCATTATTGAGGTGTTCTACCATCTCAACAAAATGTTAATAGCTACCAAACACATTGCGAATAATAATTTTGTCTTTCAGTCAGACAGCGCACTGGCACATCTTGTATGCAACATAGTCCAACTCAACTTCACTTTTTCTGACCTATGACCCCAACAGCCCAGATGTGATTGGTGAACCTCACTGATTATAAGATTTAGAGAGTCGTACAATAGCGTGAGTATGAGCCGCGAGTCAACAAGTTTGAAGAAATCTAGCGGCGAAGTGCTTAAAACTGGCAAAGCAGTGATACAGCAATTGAGTGAAATAATGCTATTTCTGAACTACTGCATTTTCTCAGTTAGTGCAGAAGCACTACTTAGATGTTGTGGGAAACTATAGCATTTACTGATTGCTTACTTTCTCGGTAGCACGTGTGCCAAATGTTATGAAAATCCGACAATGCTTTCTCGAGTTACAGCTAAAAATGTCGGGGATGTTTTTGAGACACACTGTGGTTGCTGTACTAGGCAGTTAAGGTTGGATCAGGCCTCTAACGCTTCATAAAGCCTGGTACACACTACCGTGTTCACGGTCTGTGACACGGGTGGACAGGCGCCGTGTTCACGGGTGTAACGTCACCCGGCCCGTGTTCACGTTTACCGGGCTTATGACATATAATGTCAACAGCGAAAGTGCTGTTGTGAAGCAAAATGATAACTGGTAGAATGTCTATGCATGACTCGTTTGATTGACGAAATGAAGCGAGGAATGAAAAGACACAGAACTGTTATACTATACAAAATTCAACAACCCAACAAGCACAGAAATTACTGAAGCTGTAGAAAGTGAAATATAGGAAAATATTCGATCGTTTATTCAAGTGCGGGAACTATTGTTGCCCGTGTCTGAACGCCAGAAGAACAAATGTCGTCAATTGATGCACACAAATTCTTCTATTAAAAAGTAACGTTATCACTTGAATACAAAAGACAAGACGCGGACTGACCGCCGAAGTTGTCTTCCTGGCTGTCATATTCGTTTTGACATGATGTCAGAGTGGCCAGCATCATCAGTGTCAACAGTCGTGACGTCATTGTGACGTCGATGTCACCGGCGCAACTGACCGACCGACTGACCATACAACTCTGTCCACACCAGTGGCCAGTCTGCCGGTGCGTCCGCTGTGGTCAGTCGGTCCAGTCTGCGCGTGTGTGGTCGCACGGCCGCTGCAGGGCGCACTGCGCATGCGTCCATAATGCATCGCCGTCAGTTCCGGTCTGCGATGCTGCACATCGGCTGCGCCCGCCCGGAAGTTGTGTAAGAAAGCAGACTAATGCAGAACTTGAGAGTCATTGACGTCGGTCGGTGACGTCATGAAGAATGGGTGTACGTGTTTTGATGTCATCTGTGACGCTGCAGAATCACCAACCAATCAACAAAAGCGCAGCTTTTAATTTGTGTTCCATTGTGAATCTTGACAGGTCGCCTTTAGTCACCCGATCACAGTGTCAGTGCCAATCTCTTGACTGTCGATTAGACCTAATTAGTTTTCTGTTGGATGAGTTGAGCGCGTTAGATATGTCTATGTCGATGCGCTATACAAATTTACGTTTTATCATCATCATCATCAACTAGCTTAGCCAGAAAAATAAAGAAGAGTTACACGTACGAGACGACGCAGTGCGACATTTCGTGGTCACTATGTGCTCGCTACGACGATTAATGTATCACATTAGAACACGTACGACATTATTGCTTACGAAAAGTAAATTTTGTAAATTGTCGTACTCATATGAAACACATTCTTAAGCTCTGTAGAAAGTCGTATTATTCTAATAATGTCGCGATTAGTGTATTGTTGCAAACTAGTGTCAGTCAACAGTACTGCTATGAGATTTTGTCAGCTTGTCACGGTCGCTCTCACGCAATTAATTAATGTTTGTTTTTTGTGTCATTTTATGTTTGTCATTTTGACGAATAAACACACCGGTGTGGAACTTGCCCGCTATTGTAAGTTTATCGCAGTCGCTATGACGACGCTAAGTTCACTGAAGGTGAAGAAGGAAGCATGAACTGAGTGAAGCTGGTCATGTGCAGCTGCAGTGCGACACTGGCAGCAGCAGCAGCAGCACAGCGGCCAGATGATAATGTGTCGTGATGTAGTAACGTGACTGTGAGATAATCACGTGACCGACAAACCCCAGACGCCAAGCTACCATCAGCCATTTGTATTATCTCTTTTCTCAACCAGTCCAGCCACGCTGACTGAACGTCTTCTCATTACATGCCGACCGACCGGCCGATCAGACCGGGGTGTAATGGTCGCCTATTATCGCTCGTACCACCACATGGCGCCATCACTCACTTTGATTCCACCTTGCTGTCATGACAGTCAAATAGGTCGCAAGCCAGGACAATGAACAGTAACATGACACTGTACACCATATGAACGTGATCTTTCAAAGACGATAAGAAACGAAAAACGAAAATGCTTTCGGTGTCCACAACCGAGAACGAAAATGAAATTCTATCGTTCCGTATCTTTCAGTACGGTGACAATCGCAGTTTGTAACGGTGTTGTTATTTCTCAATATTTCAGTGACGGCATTCCTACCCCGTAGTTGCGCCTGACTCACTCCCGTTCACTTTCAGTTTCAGCTTCATGTGATGAATGCACTCCAGCAATGCACTCACCGAACCTCGACTGCCGTAAAGATCCTGTAAACAGTTAACACTACTACAATCAAAGAACTGTTCGAACTATTTTTCGAATCGTTGTTTGATTGTGGAAGCGTAATATATTTACAGGAATTTAGCGACGAATAGCTCGACATACACAAAGTACAGAGTACTCATAAACTGTTTTAACAAGGTTTGTCTTTTAATCTACAGCTGACCACGCGAACAGACACGCGTTTTTGTTTCATTTGACCTTGACTTTGACCCGATGACGTTGACATACGAACTCGATTTGGACATTCTATAGATGTACCTGCATATATAGTGCCAAAGGTGAACTTTCTAGGTGAAGGCTTTCAAATGTTACAACATTAGAGACAGACATTCACACTGTCAGATGCAAATGACCATGTCGCATTTGTGGGTGATAAAAACTATGTTATGTTATCAATTCCTTTTCATCTAAAAGTAGGTCATCAGTATAGTCACAGTGCGTTCGACCACGTCTGTTTCTCGTGTTTTGACGACGACGACGACGACGCCGTTGACTTCGTCTAATCGCATTTCGACGTCACTGCTGCGACAACATGGCTCGCCGCGGCACTGAGGGAGTCACTGAGGCGGCCAGCTGACTGATGTAACGACAGGCTGATGAAGCCAGATGCCTCGCTCAGAGCACAGCAGTCACGTCTACACTGGTCGCTAGCTTAGCGTTACCCTGGGAGGAGGTCTGAGGACGGATGAACAAAGTCAAGTTTCCACTTTACAGTAGATTTCTGTGCAAATGTAGTGAATGAAAAGTGACAATAAATGAGCCACAAACGACACAAAATGTCTTCCAGTTCGTACACTTCCGACCGGAAGTAGAAATATCGCATTTTGTACACTTAGCAATAAAATCGCGAAGTGCACAAGAGGCTGATGTGCCAGTGAGCACAAGGAGGAGGAAGAAGTGACGAGTTCAGTTTAAAGTAAAGTCGTCACCGTTATCGTGAATTACTACTTTTTAAAATTTCACTCGGTACTCGGTTCGGTAGGTTAGGTACCGTATTTGGCTTCCGTAATGCATCGAATACTGGTTGACACAACGTACTGCCCAGGCCGGTCGAATGACGTCATTATGTGCCAATTACGTCCGCCATATTGGGGCGAGACAGTAAGTTGCAGCGTGTTGTTTTTATGTGACGTTTTGCGGTCTGAAGTACATTTATGAACTAATGGATGATTCTGGAGATGGTATGCGTAAACAAAAACGATGTACAAGAAACTGTGTGGCATATGGCTGCAATAATGTGGCCAATGCAGCTGCAAAACAAGCCGGCAATCCTATAAACGGCGGTCCCAAATTCTGGTACCATGTTAAACATTCAGCAAAACCTGACACTAACCATAGCACTAACCCTACTAACCCTACTACTAAGTACCGTGTTTAACACGGTACAAGAATTTGGGACCGCCGTTTATAGGATTGCCAACAAGCCGTAGGCTGCGAGTTATGACTGAATCGCATGCGTAAGCGGATAACTACTGTGATAAGGCATTAAATAGCTGGCATCTACGGTAGATCAGCTGTGTATTGGGGTGGTGTATTGGTGGTGTATTGGTGTATTAACCGTTGTCGATAAACAAAACACCAACTTAAGAAGCTGAATATTTTACATTTTCGAAAAAAGTTCGAAATTATACTGCCACTTTTTTCTCAGAAACAGTGTGTGTGTGTCTGGAGGACGACTGCATAAGCAAACAAGTGGCTCAGCTATCGCAGAGAGATCGCGCTGCAGGGTGAGTTAGTTATGACCAAAAGTGGAAGACTGAAACTGGGAGACAATATTTACGGACATTGTTAGTCTATATTCAACCACTGTGACGTATTTGGCCGGCAAAGCAATCGAATTCGGTGAAAAACGCAAAAAAGGGCTATTACGCCGTTCAAGGTCATTCAAGGTCATCGAGGTCAGTACCAATCGAAAGCCCGTATGTGATTTCCTATTTGTGGTTAATAGTAACTGACAACCTATCTGGTACCGTTGCGGTGTTATCGCAGCTTTTGTTGAAATTTTGGACACTTTGCGTTTTTGAGCCACCCTTTGGGGCTTAGGGCAATGTACGGTGTTCATCTTGGGCTCAAAAGCCCGTAGTGGACTTTCTATTAGTGATAATAAAACTATTTTCGCTAGATGTTACGGCTGAGGCGTTTTTGTTTACTGATTTTATTGCTCACTTTCTCGTCTCGCATAGACACTTCATATTTATAGTCATCGGCCAGTCAGCTGATCAAAGGGTGAAAGCCGCTCACGTCATTCGCGTGTCTTAAACGTCGCGTAGCCCATGGAGAGATAGTAGAATTTAAAATGTACAAGGTGGGCCAAAAAAACCGGACCATTTTTTGAAGTGCATAACTTTTTCATATAATGACATAGGAAGGCATTCTATATATCAAAATGTTCAGCTCTTTATCGGGATTAAGAATAATATTCTGAATGCCGCCGTATTTAAATATTCTTTGCATAAGGTAAGAGAAACGAAACTACACTGAAAACACGAATTAATTTAAGCATGACATTCAATTATTAAACGCAGTTGCCTCAAAATTGACAATCATCGTTGACTATAAAGATCAGTAGGTCAACAGCAATTCATCATGTCTACTGTGTACCCTAAACACCATCGCCGCTCCTTTTAGCAGTTTGTCTGGCACCCCTTTAATTGCGTCTGATTTATCGGACCCAGCAGTGTAACAGAACGCGTGTCAGACGATCAACGTCTCGGAAGTCTTGACGATACAATTTTTGCTGTAAAGCTCTCCAGAGTACAGAATTGACCAGATTGAGGTCCTAACTACTCGGTGGCAAGTTTTTCTTGCTTCCGTGAACTTCAGTGCACAGGAAACAGATGACACGTGTACTGTGAATTGTCGTTTTAATCACAGTATCGTTTCACTGCACTTGTGC
>Ga0209562_1000341_pt1 | contig 16504 bp, 15 predicted proteins | sample WorMetvacBELIZE2_FD_187399 | JGI IMG/M metagenome (GOLD analysis project Ga0209562, IMG submission 187399) | Marine gutless worms symbiont microbial communities from Max Planck institute for Marine Microbiology, Germany - Olavius vacuus BELIZE.2... | ecosystem: Host-associated > Annelida >... | reverse complement strand
CTGATTTCCAGCGTGAGGTCAGCAATATCTTCAAGTAGCCCTCGCTTCGGGGGGCAAGAACAAAGCTTAAGGAGGTGTTAAAGATCTGGTCTGAAAGCGAGAGCGAAGCATGTCTGTACTTGCAGGCCAATGTCGATCGATCCCTGGTGTATTACCAGGTCGCCCAGGGCAAATGGTGAATCCATCTGAAAGCAACGAACATCCTTGAACGGTTCTTCAGAGAACTCAAACGCTTCGAGAAATCGCGCCAGTTCCGCTTCGCTGATCAAAAAAGTTGCGAGCGCTTCTACTACGCACTCGCATATGATTACAACGAACGTCATCAGAGGATGCCTCAGCCCTCATGACACAAAAGTATTTACACTACCGGGATGAAATAGCCTTTTTCTTCCTCAAGTCAGGAGTGTTAATGGCAGAGAAGGATGCATTTGTGCCACCCCGAATCTCACTATAAGGGCGCGAATTCCAGGACTCTCAGTTTTTCCACCGAGGCTTCTCAGTCCAAAAAGCCTTCTTCTTCAATGTATCTTCGGGCAATGGCGAGGTCTTCAGGTGCGATTCGATGGGCATACTTATCCAAAAAACTGTGATCGTACTTGGCGCCGCACCAGAGCAGTGTCCACGCGGAATAGTTTTTTTGTGGACCCAAGACCTTGAAGCGGTCATATACCTGTATGTAGGCATCCAGTATCATGGACTTTTCAATATCCGTGTAAATGTTTCCGATGCCCAAGCGATTATAAATTGCGATGATTTCGTCGGGGTAAATAAGATCAGGATCTTCGGAAATCATATCATTTCTGATGTACAGTTCGGGCCAGAGAAATATATCTTCCCAGTACATCCCTGTAATCAGCGAAAAAGACTCATCAAGGGCAACGGTATGCTCTCCAACAACGTATCGGAAGATTTCTTCGCTCTCTGCTTCGGATTCCTTATTCTCCATGTCAGCCCAAGCTTCATCATCAGTCACTATGGGTTTGCTGTAGGATGAGAGAAGCACGGGCTCGCCAGCGCTGACGGAGGCCCAGGCATACAGACTTCCAAGCACGAGTAACAGCGCGCCCAGCACAATGGTGAGTTTGCTAAGGATGACCCTTGATTGGTTCACGCTCCTTACATCGGCAGAATGGGGTTTTTTATTTAGAATTGATAACCCTTGCTCGCGTATCTTGTTGCTCAAAGCCGTCTTATCAAGGAGTCGCGATTTTCGGGCAGCAAACCGGCATTGGCCAGCTCCGCAATGAATCTCGATGCATCGCGTGGATAACCGGCGCAGGGTTTGATACCAGGAATTCTTTTCATCCACCAAAGATTGAATTGGCGCATGGCGATTTCCCGCGCGTATTTAGCGATCATGGATGCCAGGGCGGTTTCCAAACGCAAATCATCGGCGCGAACCAGAAATTCAAGGCGGTGTTTTTCATTTCGGTATATTGATTGCTGCTTATTCTCTACCAAGGTTTTTAGTTTTGCTTCAGGGAGAATTTGCGCCAGCCAGGCGCCATAGTAGCGCCGGCCACCCTGACGGTCTACGGTAATCCGGCCCTCCAGGCTTTCATGCTCTTTCAGGGCCGCGCGGATCAGCGGGGCAATAAGGTTTTGCAGGGCCATTCCCTTGTTGCCGGCGCCATTTAATTCCAGATTGAAACATCGCGCGGTTATAAAACGCAGGGAAGGTTTCAGGAGTATTACACCGCTTTCTTTCATTCCCCGGCTGCTGTATCTGATATTCTTCACAATCTGCTTCATTTCACATGTCATTGGCAGGGTGAAACTGTGTGCTTGATGAAACCATGGAGTTTGAGTAAGAGATTGTACATCTTCGGTTGGGCAGAGAAACCTGATGAAATCGAGAAAACTGGAAGGCAGCGGAAACCCGGCAGCCCCCAGGAAGCTGAGAACGCCATTTTCAAGTATGGCAATCCCGGTGGCCGAAGAGTAGGTTTTTTTGCTGTCGGCGACCATGATGTGCCTGTAATCGCCTTTTTTTCGGGTGACGATTAGCGCGAGAAGATCATACAATTCCCGGTTTTCAAAGTTGTTTCGACGAGTGATAACGAAACTTGTTAGACAGGCGCAGAAAGGGCCGAGTTCAGGTCCCAGAGCCGCTTCATCCAACCCTGAGAATTTCCAGAATCTCATGCGCGGAAAAGGCGGTACCCGTAGGGCGGGAGAGTCACATCAATTTTTGGACTGTTGTACACAGACCCATCCCCGGTAGAGAGTGAAGAGAGAATTCCCAGTTCGGATTTCATGCCAGTTCTATCGAGACTGACACTCTTCTTCTTTTCGGAAAAATTGAACAAGGCCACCCATCCCCGGTCGTTTCTTACCACCAGGGGAACGACACGCCCGCCATTGAGGTTGGGCAGTATGTTTAGCTTCCCTTTGCGACATTCTTCAGAAAGACTCAGGAAATTTTCCAGAAATTTCGCAGTTTCCCTATCCATGGATCGCGGGTCTCCGCTGAGCATTATCATACCGGTAACGAGTGCTACCGCGTTCAGCATTGTTTGCGCGGCCGTCCCGTAGTCCGCGCCAAAGAGCTGGATGGGCAAGAGTCCGGAACAGAGAACTAAACCGGAATCCTTCCAGCGGGAGCGGTGCAGCATTGCGGATGCGGCGCTCATGGATTTTTGATAATGAAATGAGTCGGCCGGGAATAAATCGGATATCGGCACAACAGATTGTGAGTTCCAGATACCAGATGTTGTGAGCAGCGGAAGATCAGATGCGCTGAGCATTACCTTGTTTCCCACTGAATTTCGGATGGTCATCGCGGCTTTTACTAGTAAACTGCCGATTTCCAGAAGGCCATCCTGCCGAATACCCGCTACAGCGCTATCCATCATTCTTTCAATGATGAAGCTGCGGAATCCCCACCGGTCTCGCATCACGGTAAACATGTGGTGGATGTGGGAAACTACGGCATTGTGGGTGATATCTAGGACATAGAAGAGAGCCCGATCACCAGCATACCCCGGCACGCTTACCGGCGACCCATTGTTAGATTTCACCAGCCAATCACGTTTTTCGACTGCCATGGTGGATTTGGGGGATACCAGAAAGGGCGCCAGACGGAGAGCCGGGCCCATACTGAATTCATTGATGGAGCGGGATAAACTGCCCATGTGGTCCTTGAATGGGGTTGAAGGTATGAGCCAGTCCCCGGGGGCCACGGCGTATTGGGGACCCACAGCGAACCATTCAAAACGAGGTTTGACTGTTTTCAGAACGCCTAGCATTTCTCGAAGTTCCTTAGGAGATTTCAGTTCCCGACCAGCACACCACCCTATCCGACGATCTGTCAGGGGTTCTCTGCGGGATAAGGTTGACCATTTTTTTCGCCAAGATCTGGTTTCCTTTTCAAGGGCGCCAGTGGAAATTTTGATGGCGGGCAGAATGATTGTTTCACCTTCCGATACGGTTCTGTTGAGCGTCCACTTCATTCGCAGCTCTCGTTTTCCAGGATGAGCGAAAAAATGAATGGGTGTTGACGCCGGTGGCGACTGACTGAAGAATATACCCTCAGCATTGGGAGATTCAGAAAGCCAGAGCGCCCAGGCTCCATCTTTCACGGGTTTGGTTGACAGGGTTGAGGGTATCGGATGATTTGACTTCGTGGGAAAGACATCTGAGTATGACTCGCACCAGAGGACGGTTTCGCTAGAGGGACGAAATGAGCGAAAGTTGAAGCCAAATGAAATTTCTCTGAGAAAGAATTCAGAGTTTGCTGTGAATAAGGCATCAATCTTCTGTTTTTCCCAGGAGATACGAAGCTCTCCGAGGCCGAAGGGGAATGTGTTTACTTTGCCGCCGTTCTGGAATGCCCGAGATTTCTGCTGTCGGATGGGTTTCAAGCCGTATACCAACGCCGCGAAATGATTGGCGGATTGAATCTTGATCATCGAAGCCCCCTGAATTCAAATAGCATAACCCTATACAGATATCATCACCAGTACATGTTGAAGCTATAATTAACTGCGGACTATTGTGTTTATCTGCCGATAATCCGAATATATGTGTATGTATACTAAGCGTTGTTTCATTCTTCTGATGAGTACTTTCATGCTGCTTAGTGGGTTGTTTGCCGCGGAATCCTGGCAGACAGACGCCGAACGCGCCGATCGGTACTATTTCTCTGGAGATCCGAACGCTGCCTGGCTTTTTTATGAACGAGCAATGGCTCGGGGATTAGACGACGGAAGAGCGCTTTTTCATGCCGCAGAGAGTTTTCGGCAGCAGGAAATCATAAACAATGAAAATTTCGGTTCAGACTTGTACGCTGTCGCATTTCATTACCTGGAAATGCAATATCCTAACGATCCAAGTCTGGAAAAAGCCGCCGCATATATGACACCCCATGTCGAGGTGAATCGGCGTTTTCTTCGACAAACCTATGCTGTGGTTGGCGGACGAGTACCGGCGACATCAAATCCCATAGTTGACAGGCTGGATATAGTCTCCAGTTTCTTCGTTGAAAGAGTGGGGGAAGTAGGTGAGTTCTATCAGGTTCTTCGTCTTGAAGGCCCCCGCGCCGGTTTATCCTGGGCCAGGGAACGGATAGTGAGTTTGCTGCTGTCCCTACTTGTCACATCGGCTCTTACGGGAATTATCTTGCCACTCGTGATGGCACTCACGGTATCCCGAGAGAGCAGGAAAAGCTATGTCAGCGCCTACGCTTTACTGCTGCATTGGGGCTTTCTCGGCCTCCATCGGTTTTATTTGGGACGGAACAAGAGTGGCATAGTATGGCTTCTTACCGGAGGATTGTTGGGACTTGGGCTTTTCTTCGATATTTTTCTTACGGCAGCTTATACCCGATTTTGGAACGAGGATCATAGAAGCGAACGTCCAAGATCGGGGCGTTTGGGTACAAAAACGACACGAAAAGCTCGGACAATGACACATCCCCCAGGCTCAAAAAGGTCCCCAAGACCACCTAGACCATCGAAATCACCCAAACCCCAGAACCCCAGGTCCTCCCCCAGACCGAAACCGATGAAGCAGCGTAGTGCCGAATCGATTGCCGCTAGCGGTTCCCCCCCAGGGGCCGCTTTTGACGATATCTCCGATATGGCCTTTGAACCACCGAAAGAATTCTCAGAGGAGTTCAAAGAAGAGAGTATTGAACCCATCTCACCGGGATAGGAAAAAACAGCCCCCCACCCCATCACATCATTTTCATCGTTCCCTTCCAAACCCCGATGTCCGGGGTAATGAGCATAGCGCCCTGATTTCTATCTAAATCGCCGGTAATGGCCTTGATGCCTTGAATAATCTCCCCTTCCCTGTCGGCGGAAATTGTCGCAAGGATGGTGTTGCTACGGTTTTTCTGCTCGTTCATAAAACCGATGAATGTCGAATAGGGGTATGGGGAGTGGCTATCTTGGATATCAGAATATGCTGAGCCCAAAAAATAACCGGCTTCTATATCGGGCCGAAATTGACACAAGGGGACTTTTGGAGCTATTGTGGGTTTGATGGAGGGGTGACCGAGTGGTTTAAGGAGCCGGTCTTGAAAACCGGTGCGGGGCAACCTGCCGTGGGTTCGAATCCCACTCCCTCCGTTTTTTGAAAATCACTTGATTTTTCAAGATTTATAGTTTTTTTAAGGCAAGAAATTATATCTATAGAGCTAAAAAATACTTGTAAATGGTGTGAGGGCTGTCCCCCTACTCCTTACAGAGCGCGCGAATCGTGAGTTATCATCATGGCGTTCGACTACCAGATACCCTCGTGATGACGATTTGATATTCCGGTGGGAAGGGAATAATCGTGAAACGCTATGGCTGAGAACAACTTTGAAGCATTTGAGGATTACTGCTATGAAGGCTGGCATAGAGATCAGGGACCGCACTACCTATAGCTGGCGGCATAGTTTTGCTACAGATATGCTAGAGCACCTTGATAGAGCAACGGCTCAAGAGATGCTTGGCCATCGGAAGGGGTCATTGGTGACTGATGTTTATGATCATCGAACAGCGGAGGCGCGAATCAGAACGATTCGAGAGAGAGCGCAATTTGCTATTGAGCGGCGATTTTCCTAAATGTAATATACTTCAGAGTCTATAGAAGTTTAGAGACTGCGGAGAGAATGATAGAATTGAAAATGGGTTTGCGTATCATTCTCTGATACTGTAGCTGATAAATGGAGAGCCTTTACGATTGGTTAATCGCAACGTGAAATCCCGATATCGTTTTACTCATATAAAATAGACTTCTTTGATTTCAAGATGCAGAGTAATTTTGCATTGCTTGAATTCACAGGTAACTTCAAAGCAGATCAACTTGATTTAGGCATAAAAACATCTAGCCCATCACACTATAAGAGGATGGAGAATATATTGTTGGAATTGGGTCGGAAGTGAAATTACAGCCCGATGGATTTGATAATCCTCTTTTTTCCCTTGAAGCTTCAATGGTCGGTGAGTTTACTGTTGAAGGCGAGGTAAGTGACGAGATTCGTGAAAGTCGCGTAAAATACCAGATGCCAACACTTCTATATCCGTATCTTCGGGCAACTATCACCTCTTTCTTTGCCAACTCCGGTTATGGTGCGTTCATATTCCCGGTTATCAATATGCGAGCCGTGATTGATAACAACAAAGACTATGAAGTTAAGATTGTGGATGAATAGTCAACTAGTAGTGTCAAGAATCTCTCGCGAATCAATGTGTATGTTGCCGATTCTTCTAATCACCGGATTCGTAAGATTGTGTATCAATAAGGGCACACTGGGGGGGCAACGAAACGCCTCGCGCCCTCCTCTAGTGGCGCGCCCCCATCATTGAAGCAGGAGCCTGTCCCCGGCGGCTTTTTATAAGCTCCAGAATCAATCCTCAGAATCTCCCGCCCATGCCTCTTTTTTTGCTCAAAGTCTTTTCCTCCCCATAGCCCGGCATGAAAGTGCTGGCCGCGTTGATTCGACTTTGAAAAAAACACAAAAATTTCTCGCAAAAACATGATTTTTGCTTCAGTAAAGGATATGTTTTTTGCTTCTGTAAGGGATATAATGCGTAGCAGGATGGTGGATTCTGTGTATGTAGCTCAAAAAAGCACCATCAAAATATACAGTGAACGGAGGTTTCTATGAAAAAATTCTCATGGGTTCTCATTCTTTTAGTCGTTGTGTCATTGATTTCGTGCCCAAGCCCGTCATCTTCGTCCAAAGCCTGGGTGGTGAGCACCATAGCCGGAAGTACACAGGGCTTTAGCGATAGCGCTGATGGGACGCCACAGTTTGACCGTCCCTCTGGCGTGGCGGTGGATTCAGAGGGCAATCTGTATGTCGCCGATACTAGCAACCACCGGATTCGTAAGATTACACCAGCGGGAGCAGTGAGCACCTTAGCCGGTAGTGACCAAGCGGGTACTGCGAATGGCCAGGGCACATCGGCACAGTTTAACCGTCCCTCTGGCGTGGCGACCGATTCGGCGGGCAATCTGTATGTCGCCGATCAAGAGAACAACCGGATTCGTAAGATTGTACTAGCTACAAAGGAAGTGAGCGTCATAGCCGATAGTAGTACATCGGGTACTGCGAATGGCCAAGGTACATCGGCGCAGTTTAGTGATCCCAGTGGCGTGGCGGTGGATGCAGCGGGTAATGTCTATGTCGCCGATACTACCAACAACTGGATTCGCAAGCTTGCGCTTAACGCGGAGAAAACTTCGTATACAGTAAGCACCTTTAGCACAGGGTTTAGCTGGCCCCTTGGCGTGGCGGTGGATTCAGCGGGCAATCTGTATGTCGCCGATACTCTCAACAACCAGATTCGTAAGATTACAGACGCGGGAGTGGTGAGCACCCTCGCCGGTGATGACACAAGTGGCCACAGGGATGGCGCTGGAGATCAGGCGCGGTTTAACCGTCCCTCTGGCGTGGCGGTGGACTCATCGGGAAATGTCTATGTCGCCGATTATGGCAACCACCGGATTCGTAAGATTGTACTAGCTACAAAGGAAGTGAGCACCATCGCCGGTAGTGACAGAACACTGGACGAAACGATCACCCACAGGGATGGCGCTGGAGATCAGGCGCGGTTTGACCGTCCCAGTGGCGTGGCGGTGGACTCATCGGGAAATGTCTATGTCGCCGATTATGGCAACAACCGGATTCGTAAGATTGTGTATCAATAAGGGCACACTGGGGGGTGCGCGGCAACGAAGCGCCTTCTTCGCGCGCCCCCCTCTTAGTGGGTGCCCATCATTGAAGCAGGAGCCTGTCCCGGGCGGCTTTTTATAAGCTCCAGAATCAATCCTCAGAATCTCCCGCCCATGCCTCTTTTTTCGCTCAGAGTTTCTTCCTCCCCATAGCCCCGGCATGAAAGTGCTGGCCGCGTTGATTCGACTTTAAAAAAACACAAAAATTTCTCGCAAAAACATGATTTTTGCTTCAGTAAGGGATATGTTTTTTGCTTCAGTAAGGGATATAATGTGTAGCAGGATGGTGGATTCTGTGTATGTAGCTCAAAAAAGCGCCATCAAAATACACAGTGAACGGAGGTTTCTATGAAAAAATTCTCATGGATTCTCATTCTTTTAGTCGTTGTGTCATTGCTATCCTGCTCGAACCCAACCAGTTCCCCAGCCGAAGCCTGGGTGGTGAGCACCCTCGCCGGTGATGGCACATCGGCACAGTTTAATGAACCCGGTGGCGTGGCGGTGGATTCAGCGAGTAATCTGTATGTCGCCGATACTCTCAACAACCGGATTTGTAAGATTACACCAGGTGGAGCGGTGAGCACCTTCCCCGATGATGGCACATCGGCGCGGTTTAGAAAACCCTATGGCGTGGCGACCGATTCATCGGACAATGTGTATGTTGCCGATACTTTCAAGCACCGGATTTGTAAGATTACACCAGGTGGAGCGGTGAGCACCTTAGCCGGTAGTGGTAAACCGGGTACTGCGAATGGCCAGGGCACATCGGCGCAGTTTAACTTTCCCTATGGCGTGGCGGTGGATTCAGCGGGCAATGTCTATGTCGCCGATACTCTCAACAACCGGATTCGTAAGATTACAGACGCGGGAGTGGTGAGCACCCTCGCCGGTGATGGCACATCGGCGCGGCTTAACCATCCCTTTGGCGTGGCGGTGTTTGGAACGGGCGACAATCTGATTGTCTATGTTGCCGATACTTTCAACGACCGGATTTGTAAGATTACATCAGATGGAGTGGTGAGCACCTTCGCCGGTGATGGCACATCGGCGCAGTTTAACTTTCCCTATGGCGTGGCGGTGGATTCAGCGGACAATGTCTATGTCGCCGATACTAGCAACAACCGGATTCGTAAGATTACATCAGATGGAGTGGTGAGCACCTTCGCCGGTGATGGCACAACGGCGCAGTTTAATGGTCCCAGTGGCGTGGCGGTGGACTCATTGGGAAATGTCTATGTCGCCGATACTACCAACAACCGGATTCGTAAGATTGTGTATCAATAAGGGCACACTGGGGGGCGCGCAACGAAGCGCCTCGCGCCCCCCTCTTAGTGGGCGCCCATCATTGAAGCAGGAGCCTGTCCCGGGCGGCTTTTTATAGGCTTCCAGAATCAATCCTCAGAATCTCCCGCCCATGCCTCTTTTTTCGCTCAGAGTCTCTTCCTCCCCATAGCCCCGGCATGAAAGTGCTGGCCGCGTTGATTCGACTTTGAAAAAAACACAAAAATTTCTCACAAAAACATGATTTTTGCTTCAGTAAGGGATATAATGTGTAGCAGAATGGTGGATTCTGTGTATCTTAGCTCAAAAAAGCGCCATCAAAATTGAAGTAAACGGAGGTTTTCATGAAAAAATTCTCATGGATTCTCATTCTTTAGTCGTTGTGTCATTGCTTTCCTGCTCGAACCCAGCCAGTTCCCCTGCCAAAGCCTGGGTGGTGAGCACCCTCGCCGGTGGTAGTGCGGGCCACAGGGATGGCACTGTATCAGTGGCGTAGTTTAACCAGCCCGTTGGCGTGGCGACCGATTCAGCGGGCAATCTGTATGTCAGCGATCAAAACAACCACCGGATTCGTAAGATTACTAAATCTGAATCAGGTGGTAATGTTACGTACACAGTGAGCACCATAGCCGGTCCTACCGGTGCTAATCGCCCAACGGGCCACGCTGATGAAACTGGATCAGAGGCGCGGTTTAACAATCCCTATGGCGTGGCGGTGGATAAGGATGGCAATCTGTATGTCGCCGATAAAGACAACCACCGGATTCGTAAGATTACTAAATCTGAATCAGGTGGTAATGTTTACGTACACAGTGAGCACCATAGCCGGTCCTACCGGTGCTGATCGCCCAACGGGCCACGTTGATGAAACTGGATCAGAGGCGCGGTTTAACTTGCCCAGAGGCGTGGCGGTGGACTCAGAGGGCAATGTCTATGTCGCCGATTATGGCAACCACCGGATTCGCAAGCTTACTAAACCTGGATCAGGTGATAGTGCTACGTACACAGTGGACACCATAGCCGGTCCTACCAGTACTGAGTGCACTTCTAACAATGATGCTTGCCCATCGGGCTTCACGGATGCCACTAGATCAGCGGCGCGGTTCCAAAATCCCAGTGGCGTGGCGGTGGACTCAGTGGGCAATGTCTATGTCGCCGATTTTGGCAACCACCGGATTCGTAAGATTGTGTATCAATAGGTTTTGGCCTGACCCTCGCGTCATATAATCATCAGTCCATTCGGATGAAGAGGTCTGATTGCCGCAATTTTCCGTTTGATATCGCCGATTGTATAGCCTCTGTAACGCAGCATACTGGCCACCGATGAGACGAACAGCCTTCGGTGAACACCTTGCAAAGACGCATCAGGCAGGCCAGCTCCACCGGAAGCGACGACGGGTATGCTCTGGCGTGGCGGAGGCCAGGGTGGCATCAAGTGGAAGTCGTCCCGCTGGCCGCTAAAGCGAGATTCACTGGTAGTGTAAATACTTTTGTGTCATGTGGGCTGAGGCATCCTCAGATGACGTTCGTTGTAATCATACGCGAGTGCGTAGTAGAAGCGCTCGCAACTTCTTTGATCAGCGAAGCGGAACTGGCGCGATTTCTCGAAGCGTTTGAGTTCTCTGAAGAACCGTTCAAGGATGTTCGTTGCTTTCAGATGGATTCGCCATTTGCCCTGGGCGACCTGGTAATACACCGGGGATCGATCGACATTGGCCTGCAAGTACAGACATGTTGAATATATCGCTGACCTCGCGCTGGAAACCAGTGCGGCTAATCTTGTTGACTATCTTGCCCAGGTTGCGCTCCAGATGCACAGCGCACGATTGCCGTGGGACGTTTCCAAGCACGCTCAGTACCGCATCATGCCTCATTTTCCCTTTTGACACAAGAAATGGTACACTAAAATTGCCGCTCCACGCTTTTTATTGCTCTTGTAGTACTTTATAATGCAAGATTAGTGGAGGTAGTTACTCATGGATACGCGTAATCCCAGTTCGAATAAAACCCTAGCCCCAATCGCACTCATCGGGAATTATCCGCCACGAAAATGTGGCATCGCGACCTTTTCGGCCGATCTTCTTATGTCGTTTCGCAACAATGACGTTTTTGGTGAATGCTATTCTGTGGCCATGAATGACACGGCGGAGGGATATAACTACCCGCCGGAGGTACATTACGAAATCAACGAGGAACGAGCCAGCGAATATCGGCTCACCGCCCGGATTCTCAATATGCATCATATCGGGGCCGTGTCGCTGCAGCACGAATACGGCATATACGGCGGTGAAAGCGGCTGCCTGATTGTAGATCTTTTAGAACATCTGCAGATGCCTGTGCTAACCACCCTCCATACAGTTTTGAAAAACCCAAGTCCGAGCCATCATTCGGTGATGAAGCGCATCAGCGAACTCTCTGAAAGCCTGGTTGTGCTGAGCGATATCTCCCGAGAGATACTGCTGGAGGAATACGATGTACCTGAGAGCCGCATCATCCACATTCCCCATGGCATTCCCGATCTTGCCTTTGTGGATCCCGCCTACTTCAAGGAACAATTCGAAGTGGAAGGAAGGCGGGTAATACTCACCTTCGGCCTACTAGCGCCGAACAAGGGCATCGAATACATGATAGAGGCGATGCCTCAGATTGTTAAGGAATTCCCCGATGTGATTTACATCATTCTGGGAACAACTCATCCGCACGTTCTTCAGGACAACGACGAGGCCTACCGTTCGATGCTTCAGCAGCGTGTAAAACAGCTCGGCATTCAGGAGCATGTACTCTTTCACAATAAATTCGTCAGTCTCCAAGTGCTCACCGAATTTCTCGGCTGTGCCGATGTCTATGTTACTCCCTATCTCACCGAGGCCCAGGCCGTTTCGGGTACATTGGCCTATGCCCTCGGCGCCGGCAAAGCCGTCGTATCAACGCCCTATTGGTATGCGGAAGAAATGCTGAGCGATGGCAGAGGCATCTTGGTTCCCTTCCGCGATTCTGACGCCCTTGGTTCAGCCATCACATCGCTCTTTCACAATCCGGTAAAGACAACAGCGATGAGAAAGCAAGCGTACGACTACTGTCGCGACATGACTTGGCCGCGCGTTTCCGAGCAGTACGCGCTCGCGTTCACCCGCGTAACGGAACATCGCCTTCGCCGCCACCACTCAACTCTCATACCAACAGGAAGAAGGGAGCTAAGCGCCGATCTTCCGGCATTGAAACTCGATCATCTAAGACAAATGACCGACTCAACCGGCATCATCCAACATGCGAAATTCTCGATTCCGAATAGAAATCATGGTTATTCGACAGATGATAACGCCCGCGCTCTCATGGTAGCCGTTATGTGCGGTCAATTCGTATCGCTCGGTGTCGATACCCAGAGCTTAGTGACAACATACCTGAGCTTCATGCACCACGCTTACAACAAGTCGAACAAGAGATTCAATAACTTCATGACATACCAGAGAGCGTGGATTGATGAGATTGGCTCGGAGGATTGCCATGGACGTTCGATGATGGCGCTGGGCACCGTGATTCGGTTTGCCAAAGACGAGGGGCACCTCGGGGTTGCCCTTGAGCTGTTCAATCGGGGTTTGAGAGCCGTTGAAGACCTTGTAGCATGCCGCTCATGGGCAACAACCCTCATCGGTATCCACGCCTTCAGGCAGAGATTTCCCGGAACTCGGATTACGCGACGCATCGGCGACCGCCTATCTAAAAAATTGATGAACCTATTCGCTAGCAACATGAATGACGATTGGAAATGGCTCGATGACAAGCTTACCTACGACAATGCCGTTATTCCCCATGCCCTTTTGGTAACCGGCGCCGATACCGAGAAAAAGGAGATGATTGACATGGGGCTGGAGGTTCTCGAATGGCTCTTCCAGATTCAGAACGAAAACGGCGTCTTCACCCCCGTGGGCAATAGAGGATGGTTTCCCCGTGGAGAGATTGCGGCACGATACGATCAGCAGCCCCTCGAGGCCTCAGGAATGGTAGCCGCTTGTATGGAAGCGTATAGTCTCACCGGACTAGAGGATTGGGAGAATCGGGCAATGATCGCTTTGGACTGGTTTCTCGGGCGAAACGACGCTCACGCTCCTGTTTATGATTATACAACAGGCGGCAGCTACGACGGATTGCAATCCAATGGCCTGAATCGAAATGAGGGCGCCGAGTCAACCGTGGCATGGCTGCTCGCTCTCCTCACCGTGATGAGGCATCAGGCCAAGGCCTTCTCTCCCACACAGAAAAAAATCACTCCCGATTCGGAGACACATTGATGACTATTCCCGTTAAAAGACACTCGATACGCATGGAAGCGGATTCAACCAGAGTGATAACCCGATTCTATCATCCCGGCAAGATCGATCGTTCAAAATCCATATTCGATAAGGTTGCGGGGCTTACCGATAGGGAAACGACACGATATTTGGAGGATGTTTTAAGAAGATTCGCGCCGCGTCACCGCAACATCAGCGCCACCTTCGAGAAACACTTCAAAGATGTGCATGAAATGCTCAAAAAAAACTTTGACAAAAAAGAAATCCCAAAGCTCTCCGGTGATAAACAACTACTGGTTGGTTCTTATTTCACCATGGAGTTCTCTATTGAGTCGGCGGCCTTCTTTAACCCGTCCATCGTACTTGATCCATTCCAGCCCGAATTGCCCACGAATCATGATAGAATAGTGGTGAGCTTCCGGGCCACCGGGGAAGGTCATACCTCTTCGGTTGTTTTTCGCGGCGGCGTACTCACCGATGAGAATGAAATCCTCATCGATTCTCCCGGGCGCCTGGTAGATCTTCCCGAGACAATAACGAAATTCACCTACACAAAATCGGATTTCCTGGAAAAACTCTCGGAAATGAAGATTCAAAAAGACATCGTTACCCAGATAATGAGCCGGGTTGGCAAAAAATTCAGTTATGAGGAATTACGAACGAGCATCGAAAAACTCGGCGATCTCTCCTCACTCTCCTATTCCCGCAGAAAAGTCGTCCGCTCCGTGGAATGGCTGGCCAGTTCTCATTATGAAGTTTCCTTCTCCCGGGATACCGGCCTGAGCGAACGCGTTCTTTTTCCCGTATCGGAAACCGAAAGCAACGGCATTGAAGATGCCAGATTTGTACGCTTCAGTGATGGTGACAAGGTGTCCTATTACGGCACCTACACCGCCTTCAACGGCTATACCATACTCCCAAAACTGCTGGTAACCGAGGATTTTTACAATTTCAAGGCCGTTCCACTCCATGGCCAGCGGGTACAGAACAAGGGAATGTGCCTATTCCCGCGCAAGGTGAACGGCCAGTATGCCATGATTGGAAGATGCGATGGCGTGAATCTCTATCTTCTATATTCGGATGATATTCGTCATTGGTCGGAGGCCGTGCCGCTTCAGTCTCCACGCTATCCATGGGAGTTCGTCCAGATAGGGAATTCAGGCTCTCCCATCGAGACAGACGAAGGATGGCTGCTTATCAACCACGGCGTGGGACCCATGCGAACCTACTGCCTGAGCGCCACCCTCCTCGATCTGGACGACCCCACCCGAATAATCGGCCGCCTGCCCACACCGATACTGCTGCCAAATGACGAGGAAAGAGAGGGCTATGTTCCCAATGTGGTATATTCCTGCGGATCCATTGTGCATGCCGGGGAGGTGATAATACCCTATGCCATGGCCGATTCCGCCAGTTCCTTCGTTACCATACCCACCGACATTCTTCTCACGGAACTCACCAAGTCCGCTGCTCTGTTTTGATTCTGAACCATGTTCCGGTAATCTGTGGGGGAAGAGAGTGGGCCCGTACTGCGAACAACGGGCTTTTCTTTAACGGTGGAGGAAACCTTAAACACGGTGTTGGAAGCCGATCAATTGTGTCAGGCGCAAAAGCATCAGAGGTGTGCTGAACGCCGGGGCATTCGATCTGGGCATCATAGAACGATACAGACGGCGTGAAATCTCAGTCGAAGAAGTCAGAGATGTACCTGGCCGGCGTTTCTGTCAGAAAAGTAGAGGATATAGCCGAAGCTCTATGGGGTACGAAAGTCTCTCCTGGGCCCATCAGCAATCTGAACAAGAAGATCTACGAGGAAAAGGAGAAATGGAGAAATCTTCCTTCAGCAGAGCACTACCTTATATCTATCTTGATGGAATCTGGTTGAAGCGGAGCTGGGGCGCAAGTTAAGAATGTCTCCGTTTTGGTGACTATTGACGTTAATAAAGAGGTTTTCGAGAGATTCTCGGGGTTTCCGAGGGGGCAAAAGAAGACAAATTACGTTTTCCGGTTGAGCATTGGAAACGTATCAGGACCAATAACACTCTTGAGAGGATTATGAAGGAGATACGAAGACGAATCAGGGCCATCGGCTCCTTTCCGGATGGCGAGTCAGCTTCAATGCTTGTGGCCGCCAGATTGCGCCATATTGCAGGATCAACCTGGAGTGAAAGGGAGTATTTGAATATGGATTTACTAAGAGAATGTGAAAAGGAGGATCGGGCATCATAACTTAGAGATTTTCAGATTGAGGGAAAATGAATTTGCGAAAGATTCTTGACACTACCTTAATATCCCCGTAGCTCATGTAGAGGCAGGCTTAAGAGCATTTAATCGAGCAATGCAAAATTACTCTGCATCTTGAAATCAAAGAAGTCTATTTTATATGAGTAAAACGATATCGGGATTTCACGTTGCGATTAACCAATCGTAAAGGCTCTCCATTTATCAGCTACAGTATCAGAGAATGATACGCAAACCCATTTTCAATTCTATCATTCTCTCCGCAGTCTCTAAACTTCTATAGACTCTGTGTAGTGTAACATTTCTTGTGTCAAAAGGGAAAATGAGGCATTCCTCTTAGGTGAAAAAAAACTAATCCTCTGGGGGAGGAATGCCAGTGAACCTAATCACCGAATTAAGTATGCCACTTGGGCCGAAGGAGTACAAGCGCCTTGTTAGCGGAGAAGAATGTAGAATCGAAGCGAAAAAGGCGATAAAGGATTTGTTGGAACGAACAATGGATATCGCTTTAACCGAAAAAATCG
>Ga0209562_1000340_pt1 | contig 16540 bp, 11 predicted proteins | sample WorMetvacBELIZE2_FD_187399 | JGI IMG/M metagenome (GOLD analysis project Ga0209562, IMG submission 187399) | Marine gutless worms symbiont microbial communities from Max Planck institute for Marine Microbiology, Germany - Olavius vacuus BELIZE.2... | ecosystem: Host-associated > Annelida >... | reverse complement strand
GTCAGGAATAAAAAAGTAAACAGCTTGTTTACAGAGAGTATTTATTCCTGTTTCCAGATATGTAAAAATTATTAAAATCCATCAAGATTTTCCAGAGTTATGATTACAAATGTACTGCCAGCTTTTTTAATGGTTCACAGTGTATTTACCAAAACTGTGAGTTTCTCAGAGCAAAGTTCACGGCGAATAGACTCATCGTATGGGTCAACAGGTTTGATTTCTTCTTTATGTCTCATTGTCTACAACATACAGAACAATTTCAACACTGGTCAATAAAACTGTGAAAAATCTACATGTAAATCTTAATTCATTACAACCCGATTTGCTGTCCCATTTTCTGTATGCTCCACTGGGATGGAACCTTTCAGAATTGCCGGAGCCAGACTTTTACGGGCCTGACATCATTCCGAATGCTAAACCAACCATGTCAAAACAACAAAGGCAAAATTATAATTAGTTAATTAAATTAGTTCGTTACACGGTAAACACACAAATGTACAGCAATTGAATATGCATGAAGCTGCTGTGTCATTCTTTGCCAAGAGCACCCTGCTAGTGCTAATGACTGGTGACATACAACCATCTAGGTACTCAGATTGGTAAGGTAAGGAAAGGTAAACGTGGATTAGTATAGCAACTCGTCATGAACACACCTTTAAGGTGCTCACGTGTGGCACGCGTTCTCAGGGGATTTCACAGTTTTACCTGCACACCCCGCATTCATCTGCTAATGGATAGGACCATACCATACAGAAATGAACATACCATACCATACCATACTCTTGACATTATGTCAAATTGGCGCTCGGTCAACCACCCAGTAAAGAGTGGAAACATCCTCCCAGCCAGCCCTACTGCAGATGTATCAACCAGATCCAAAAGCACAACAAAAACACTCCACCTGCAGCTCCTAGAGAATGCCATTATCATTATCATCATCGAGTAAGTGACATTACACTCGACATATACTCGACTCAAGAGATGGGAGTTTCCCAGTTGCGAGACTGAGAAGGTGGAACAGTTTGCCCGCGTCATTGTGACAGTCTGACACTGAATTCACACAATTTAGACATCTACTAAAGACATTCCTGTACACCGCAGCACATTACTGAATTCTGCTTTTAGTGCATTGTGTATAAATTGATTTACTTACTTACTTATTATGGCCTTTGTTGGCTATCTACCGACGATGACGAAGACAGCGTGCATGTTACCAAGACAGTTATACAGACCTCATGTGATCGGTAGAGCTCTAGAGCACGATTCACGTCAAACTTCCTTGCCATCAGAAACTTGACGGCTGTGTTCCATTGCACTGGAGTGTTGTTCTGGTCGATTTCAATCTGCATCTTGTGTAAATCCTGCATGAAGCTCTTCACCAACTAAACACATGTATGCCACATACTGACACAGATAAACCACTAGAGCGCTAACTCCAGTCAGACAAGCCAAAATTAGCACTGGGCAGAAAAGCGGTGCACGCCGGCATGGGCACGAAATATAAATCTGCAGATGGTGAACCAGCAATGGTTTCCCAATTCCCATAGACTCCAATAAATCGTGAAAGTATGAAACATTAATCATTTGTTCGCAATATCACTGTGCTCCGTATTAACGCACCGTTTCCTCCGTTTCCGATGCCTTCAAGTTGGTCTAGTGGTTTATCTATGTCAATGATGCCACACATGCAACACTGTGCTAAATTTCGGTCGAGTCTAATAAGCTCAAGCCTTTCTCGTCCTTATCTATTAGTGTAATGGCTTGGTGATCATATAGAACTCACACATCATCATCAAGAGATAGTCAGACAAATATAATTATATACAAGTTTAGGCTCAGTATGTCTTTTTTTCTTACCTAATATTAATTTCTTGATTGTTTATTTTGATGTGTACTGTTGTTTTTTACTCTACGTTGTGTGTACAATAAAGTAGAATGAATGAATGAATAACTAGAAAGTGTTCCTTGATGAAACTATACTGCCAGAGTTAATTTCAATCCTAACACCAACCCTGTCACTTGTATTGGTAAAGTATTTAGTACTTTGGCAATCAGGAATCTCATTGACGATGGAGCTTACATATGTCCCCTGCTGAAACACAGGGCCATATCCAGGAATAGCCCCCAGTGGCTAATCCTAACACCATACTGACACTAACCCTAACCCTTACCGGGGGCTAATCCTGGATAATCCCTTTAATCCCAGACAATGAACTGCTCTGATCAGTTTCAGTTTCTACACTCAGTATTCACCGGCGACCGTATTCAGCCACAGTCCTATTGCCATTAGCCTAAATATGTTGCCATAAGACTACTTCCCAGCATCTACTCTCAACAGCTCTTTTCGCTACACTCAGTGTCACTGGTAATATTACCACACATAATGCCATCTTAAATGTATATTAAGCAGATTAATGAGCAACAAACAGTACCGGAAACGCCTTCAACAAGACTCACCTCCTGCTCTTCGACAGTCAGATCTGCAGCCATTTTACGACTGGTAAATCATACGCAAATCAGCTCGACTGCCGTGTGTTTGCTGTAAATGTAAAGTGGCAGTATACCGAGTCAGACAGCGATCGGCCGTCCCTCGTAAATGGCGAGTCTCAACGCCAGATCATCCCTAACTTATTCACCGATTTTTACGACTGTTTACTATTCGCCTTCTCCTCCATTCATTAAATCCATCCGGGAAGAGCAAAGTGCAACTGACACTACGTGACGTCGGGTAAGTGTGTCATTGCTGTGCAATTGTGCCGTACGAGCTTCCGGCGGTTGTCTGTCTCGAGAGTTTGACTCCTATCGTTCAATCACTCAATCAATACAACTTTAATTAAAGTAAATCTTTCACACAATATGAAGGGCGTAAAACCACTACATCTATGACCTCAGAACAAAAACCTTAACTACGGCAACATCAAATCTCTGTCGTTCGTTACGTTTCATACAAGGAAGGTCATACATCGAGGCGTGAAGTGAACCCCAAGGCTGAACTGCTCGATGTCTTGCGAGTAGCGAGTGCACAATTATCCGATCGTCGTACAGATTGTGTCGTGTTCCACTCTGCGATGCGCACTACGAATGCTTTCAAAGCCAAGAACAGTCGCTGAGCGATATACAGTCATTTAGGAAGCTGTCGTGCACTGCAAGCAATGTCTTCTGTTCAGTGTTCAGCCGTAACTACTACACGAGACTTGATTGTGCGACAAACTGCACTACTGGGAGTCTGGGACTCGCCGTCAACTGCTGCCATGTTTGAAGCTGATGGATTGTTATCTCAAAAAGACTTGTCAGTCATCAACTCGTCTTGATTTCAACAGTAGGCCTATCTGCCTGAATGACGTGAACCTGGCTTCTTTGTCAGGAGTCAGGGACATGAACAACTAATGCTGCCTTATTCTTAAGGCTACTGATTGAACATACAGCAACACTTCATAGAGCAGCATTTCAGGGGTCCCAGCAGGAAAAAATAAATTTCAGGACTAAGTTTTTTTAAGCAAATTTCAGGACATTTTGTCGGTTTCACAAGGTTCAAAACACAGAAAATCCATCAGGGTTGTAAAAGATACTTTTTTGCTCTGTTCAAATACAAAATACAAAATACTTTTGAAAATATGTATTTGAAATACTTTTATCAAATACTTTTGAATTGGTTCTGAAAATACAAAATACTTTTTTCCAAATGTATCTCAAATACAAAATACATGCGCACCGGCAACTGCCTTTTTTGTCAACAGTAGAAAACGTCATTACCGTAGTTGTTCACAATGTGAAACAAAGCAGTGAGCACACCACTCAGAGCCTACAGTTTTGTTATAAACCAGTTAAACATGTTTGACACTCGGGTAGGGAGGCAGCTAGGCTGGCAGTTACTGCTTATAAATTAATTTTATTGCATTAATGTATTTCAGTCTGATGAACTTTTTGGTTGTTGTTTGTATTTGGCAATTGACATGTATTTTAAATACTCAAATACATATTTTTTTGTATTTAAATACAAAATACAAAATACATCTCGAATTCAGCTAAAATACAAAATACTTGCCAAGTATTTGAAATACGTATTTCAAATACTTGTATTTCAAATGCTTTACAACTCTGATACCAACCACTACATCAGCATTTAGAATGACATACGAATCTTTTCACGAACAACCAAAAACATTAACAGTGTAACGTGTCATTCAGTTCAAGGAACAAACGCACCCATAAACAGAATTTAAAAAATAAATTATATATGTTAGGGATTCCCATACAAAAATTACGCGACTGGCTCATAGTACAGCAGCCGAAACACTGTGAAAGTATGAAAGAAGAGGCGATGTCACTGTTAGTTATTTTTGGATGTAAGCATGACATGAGTTGGTATGCTGTGTATAGGGAACTGGTATCAATCGTGGTGGACTGTACATCCGAGATGTGCAGTTCCACCATGAGGGTGAATACCAATGCATAGTCAAGTCAACGACAGATGAGCTTGTAGTGAGGGCATTTCTCACGGTTATTGGTATGTGTTCTTTTTTGCCATTACTACATACATTGCATGACTTTAACTTTCGCTGAGCGGATTCAATTGTCGTTTGCCACTAGTAGAAACAAGCTGCTGAGACAAGGAATGCATTTTTCAAGTGAAGTTGAAATTACCGCTCGGAGAAGTGATTATTGTTTTGAAAGTGATAATCAACTTCATTAATCATTTTTGCTCAGCAGAATATGGCACTGATTGCCAGGTTAATCTGAGCGAAACCAATTAACGACTAACCTTCACAATACATTTTGATAGGCAGTTGATGTAAAATGTTAGTGATTAAGAAATTGCTTAACGGAATTCACTTTAACTTCCTCACACCAAATTTCTTAAGAGGTCACTATAATTCAGAATGGGATCTTCTGACTGCAATAGCTTTTGCATAACATAGTTTTCAGCATCACATTGGCAAACGTTTACCGTATGTTTATGGTGCTGTTGCCATTGCAACAGATGTTTTATCTAGTGCTGGTAACAATTAGAATTATTTTCATAGTTAACTTTTGAAAATTAACGATTAATTAATAGTAAATTTTAATTAAAGATAAAAACACATGGATCGGATGCACACGTTGCAAGTCCTAAAATAACTAAGTGTTAGATCCGTGATATGCGAAGGCTTTATGACAAGTCATACAACAGTTGTTCTCCACAGAATTAACACTACTGTTTTCAGTCAGCTAAAGAAAGAATAATCACTCAAAACGGCCTGAAATGGCCTTATGTTTAGCTCTGCTAGGACAGATTTTTCTTCCATTTTGTCACAATGTATGCGTTTGACAGACAGACAGACAGACAGAAATCTCATCACTAGACCGCGTCTGCATTCCATGCAGCGCAGTAAAAATGGTTGACATTAACTTTAACTGATTGGAATCGCTGATTGTTTATGCTCAGCAAAATAACTTAAACTTAATCTGGACTCCCCGCTAATTGGTAATTTTTGTCCTCAGATTAAGGAAACCACTTAGCAAAAACAATCGGCAATGCCTATCAACAAATGTTAAAGCCGCCCAGTGCGTAGTCAGCATTTTTGTGTTAATTAAGGACGTCAGGTATGTTGAGCAGAGTGTTACAGCTGCCAGTACAGCAGTGCAATATGCTGGTTTGATTTCTTGAGGCCTGAGTTTCACTTTTGAGACTCAGTTTATGTACAAGGTGTGGCATAATTAAGTAGCCACGTATAATATTTAGCAGTTTTTCTGGCTATGGCTTGGAATTTTTATATGAAATTTTACACACTTATTTAGTCATCACGGTTCTACATATCAGTATTAGCATCATTTAATTAGCATACACCGTCTTAATACAAGCATTTTATTTGAGCTTTGCTACTTTGTGATTTTAAACATTCGGAATTTGTTTTGTGCTAAAACCTATGCACTATAACCTTTCTGTTTGTTTTAAAGCTAAAGAATACCAGTTGCATGTATATGGTTCAGAAAAATGTTGATTGATTTTTTTGTGTGTGAACAAATTTATTCAAACATATACAATATGATCTGTAAGTATTTAACGTGTAATAAAAAACTGACAAATAGCTTGCTAACCAGGTGACATTGAAATGAAAGTTAGTAAAATTAGTAAATGAATAAAGCTAAATTATAAAAAAAATAATTATAAAATTATAAAAATTACTTGATCAGAAAGAAATTGAAAAGCATTCAGAAAGCAATAAAGTCTGTCCAGTCTGTAACTATTCTTCTTCTTGACAGGCAGCTGCTGTGATGTGCAGGTCCTCCTGGTGAGCCAGCAGGTGTTGATGGACACAATGCCAAAGAGACCTCAGTGGAGTTGACATGGTGGCCGAGCAAGGACAATGGTCGTCCAGTAACTCATTACATTGTGGAGATATTCAACATCAACGAGGGATACTGGAAACGACAGGAAGATGCACCAAGTCAGTGCCTGCTTGATTCTATCATGTCTGCAGTTTGCATTAGAATTAATATTGTTTCTCTTGACAGTTACAGAATACCTTCAGTGCATGAACACTTGTTTGAGTGTCAGAAGCACATTGATGTATTTCTGGGAAATTGTACATTATTTAGACAGTCTAATGGCATGTCCCTGACATCCATTCTCTCATTTTTTGTGCATATGGATGTTGGCGTGTTACACTGCAGTTAATGAATATCAAACTTGTCAAATATGCTGCCAATCCTCAAACTCATGCTGAACATGAGTATAATCTGGGTTTAAGTACCTTTTATATATCTTGAGTAATATGGATATTGTGCGATACTTTGCACATTAATGGGGCCTAGGAGTGATAACCAGATAAACCTAGCAGCGTATCGGAGTATTGGGATTTTAACTACTTTGCATCAGTTACCATGGTTTGATGTGTTGTGTTTTCATGCCCTTGTGACCGCTGTGTAATGTAAGACATGTTTTAGCACTTTACAAGAGTTTAATAATACTTAGGCGTCGGTGAATTGACTGTGACTGTTGCTTTTGGCTAATTCTGCTCATGGAGTATTCTCTGGTGACAGATGTGACAGTCTGAAAACATGATTGTTGAACTGTAGTGGCAAGTGTACGTTTGGTTACATACCTGTAATATGGATGCCTGTATATATATGATGAAAAGTTACTGGAAATATTTTATTTGGTTATAATCAGTTTGATGCTGTCAATTTTGTCAGATGTTCCAGCACCATCGGATCACTCAAAACAAATCCATACCAATGTGACTGGGCTCAATCCATACACGATGTACAAGTTCCGTGCACTTGGAGTTAATATACTCGGAGAAGGTCGCCCAAGCAAACCGTCTAGTGAGTTCAGAAGTTTGCATTCGATGTTCAGTGAAATTGATTGAAAACTGTGAGAAATTTTTGAGCTCGGAGAGCCTGGAGTATTTGTGTTGAAAATTTACTGTTGTTGTGACCATGCATCACAGCGGCGGATCCAGAGGGGAATGAAGGGATGTGTCTCCCCCCACCCCCCGGCTGAAGGTCGGAATGGCATTCATTGTCATATGAGATGCTAATTGACGCTTTTTGCATGTTTTTCACTTTCTTTTGTGGTTGGCGAGGAAAAACTCCTTGTGTTGTTCACCAAACTGTGTGGCTCAGCTCAGCGTATGTCATGGATGATGGAACATGTAGGCCTGTACAATGCACTGCATGGAGGAGGGATGGGTGATGCCACAGCTGCCCTGGGCCCCGCAGTGACAGTGATAGAGTATGCTGCCTGCATGTACATGTATACAGCCAGGTAGTTGTAGTGCAATAGTCGAATTTTTATATTCGTTAATGATTGATTGATTGAGTAAGGATTAACGTCCCACCAAACACATTTTAGGTCATATCGGGGACGGGTTTTTACGGGTCAAATGACCCAACCAACAGTGTCAAAGCACTGAAGGAAGATAAGTCCAAAGGATTAGGCTTCAATCCCATCAGGTCCCCCCACCGTGCTCACAATGATACAACAACTATGCAGTATGAAACAAAAAAACACACACACAAATACAAATAAATCTACGCACAGTGAAATGGGCCCAGTGAGACAAAACCCAATCCAGAGAACTGTAATAACTGCTCATCTAAGTGTGCTTATGACTGTGCACAACTTCAGTACACAATAAAACACAGAACAGTTCTGATAATCTCCCCTCTTACCTCCAGACAAACATCATAGCTCAGATGCTGTCTACTGGAGGGGAGGGGGTATATTTGTTAATGACCTCAGCTGTAGGGGCATCCCATGTGATACGCTTGATATGTGCAGCTGTGTCAAGTCAGACTGCACCACTGCAGGACTGTGATAGGACGAGACACAGAGCTAATGGCATATATACAGCAGCGTGTCCATCTGCAATGTTTATGTGCGAAAATGCAGTCAAAATTGACTGTCAGATATGCGTGTTCAGCTTTAAGGTGGCTCTGCCCCTGGACCCTGCTGGGGGCTCTGTCCCCACACTCCCAACATCCCCTCCACCGAGAATTTCTGGATCTGCCCCTGATGCGTCGAAATGGTTTCTTCACGATATGATGAGTAAATATTGTTCATCTACCAATTTCACTGGTGCCAGACCCATTAGGCACGGGGGAAACATCCCTCCACTTTGGGAAATGTGTGGGTGTAGGGGCACAGAATAGGCCCTAACGTGAATGGTAACAAATGTGAACTATTAATATCAAGTCTTGCATATTAAGTTTAAACTGCATTAGTCAAACCAAACCAAATGAATTATGAAATAACACAGTGCACTCTGGCATTTGGTGCCATCCCCCAACACTATGGCCCAAGTTGTCAGTCTTGTAATGAGCCTGGCATTTGATCAGACTGGTTACAGTCAGTTTGCTAACATATTACTTGTATTGAGCCAAAGCGTCAGTGAATGAAATGGCACAAAATAATGTTACAGAACAAACGAAAAAGTTAAATTGCAGAGGCATACAAGAAAGGTACGTAAATTAAGCCAGAGCTTTACCTGTTTGTTTTGGTAGGTTACATGCAAGAAATGTTACTGTAGGCCACAGTCCACAGTGAGCAAGCAAATGGGTTTATTGAGCAAGTATCACCTGTCGTGAGTGTCAGTTAGCTTAGAGTATTTTATGATGCGCCACAGTGTATTGGAACTTTGCTACAAGCATGTACCCACTTTTTGTATTGCTATCTTACCTGGAGGGCACCACAGAAAGGTGAAAAAACATCTGCAAATTTTTTCGGCTGGCTATGTCTGCTGGCATTCAGTGCCCCTCCACTTTCAAACTGCTTCCAGTACCAATGTTACATGTATGTGATAGATACGGACTGTATTTACAGTGCGCTACATATGTTTCTTCATTGGTTATACAGCTGACGTAAGAACAACCGAGGCGCCACCTACAACGTTTCCAAAGAATCTCGGTGGCGGTGGTGGAAAAGTTGGTACGCTAAATATTACCTGGGATCCAATGCCAGTGTCAGAGTGGTTCGCTGGAGGAGACAAAGTTGGATACATCGTATCGTGGAAGAAAGCCGACATGCATGAAGATCAGTGGGATCACGTGCGTGTTTGCCATTTGCTAATTTCTAAAACTTTCTACTTTTAAGTATATTTTCATCACTATTATGTAAGTCAGTGGTTAAAGTTTCTGCACTGATTGTGCTATGTCATTCTAACACAGCCGAGGTATCTTTTTCTTTCTGGCAGTTTGTAAAATGCTGGTTTAGAATGCATGATAATATCAATAAACTAAAGTGATGCTGTCAGTTTATTAAATAGCTATTACTTTTGTTAATTGGTTTTTCTGTGAGTTGGTTTACTATAAAACATTGCAGATGAATTTCATAAAATTTCTGTAAGGGTCAACAAACAGTTAATTAGATTTGGGGTGATCTGGACATGGATCTGGATTCAGAAAGTTGCCAAGGCTCACTTCAGTATTGTAAAGATGCCATGCATGTGTGTAGTCCAATTAACCACTACTGGAAATTCCACTGTCGCAAGGCATGTATTGCAGTGGGGATATATGCCATTTTATGAACACTGCAAACATGCTTTTTCAACCTTGACAGGAGTATTTGCTGGTTTTTAATACATTACGTTGGCTTTATGTGAATGTTAAGTCATAAAAGTTGTCAGTGTGTAGTTTTGTTTATCTGTGACATATTCACTGATGCCATTTTAGGTAAGGTAAAGGTAAACGTGTATTTGTATAGTGCCTCATCATGAACACACCTCTAAGGCGTGTTTACATTTTAAATTTAACCAGTTAGTGGAATTTTGTTTGAAGTAAGATGAGCATATCACATTGTGTTTCCAGGTCCAAATCAACGATTCAAGTGTTGGTCATTATGTCGTGACAGTCGGTTCCAACAATTTCTATCTTCCGTACCACGTAAAGATTCAGTCGTTCAATCCGAAGGGGCGTGGTCCAGAGTCACGAGTCGTTACCATCATGTCTGCTGAAGAACGTAAGTAATAAAAAAGTTTGATATCATATGCCCAGCTCTGATATTGTTCAGGGAATAACACTTTGGCTGAGTGCCGGAAGAGGCTAGGATAAATTTTACTCAAACTGTCTTTAGGCAGTCCATTTAGATAGCACCCTTGACTACGTTGACTGATGGAAATTAACCAGTTAAAGAATACTAAATAGCAATTTAAAAAGTATTGCAAAAGTAATAAATATGGCTTGGTTAATAACAGCTTTTACTATTACAAACAGTTTACTGAGATACAGTTCATGAAGACATAGATTATTTATTTTTGTATAACTCACTTGACCCAAAATTCTAAATGTAATATCCCAAACTAAAAGTTAATATTCAGATATTTGAGGCTATTTGCTCCTTTGGTTTGCACGGTACAATGTGCCATTTTATGTCTATTTTTGTGCCATATTATGTCTTTTGTTATCTCGACTTGCATGTTAATGTTGAAATGTGTGTATTATTACCATTTAGTTCCTAAGGGAGTCCCTATCGGAGTGAAAGCCGTCTACTTCAATGCTACAGCAGCCATTGTGGAATGGATTCCAGTTAATGACACTCGGGATGTTATGAAAGGTGTTCTAATTGGCTACCGGGTATGTACTGGGTACCACATTGAATCAGCCATACCAGTTGGCACTGACACTTCCTACTTAAGGCTTAAGGAACTTACTGTTACTTACTTAAGAATATAAATGGCTGGGAGGTGTGATCACACCAGTCCTGAATCAAGGGATTCATTTTAGCCATCACACCCATTGCAGCTACAGTCTGCATGTCTTATGTACAGTCTTTAAGTCTTAGCGCATTCCATGCTGACACTTGCTGACATTATGATGATGGGTAATATTGTCTTACACCACATCAATTTGCCCTCCAGCTTCATCATCAACTCATCATCATGTGATTCTATCTATTATTACCGAATCATCTATATATAATAGTTCGTGGTGGCAATGTTTGACCGGCACGCAGACGTCATAAGAGTAAACACGCAATACGTCGCATGATTACTCTTATGATGTCATCACAACACTCTTAACGATGACGGCCGCATGCATAGATTACTGCATCATTGTCGCTGTATCAGCGACATCTGATACAGCTGTACATATTGGTCGTGGCGCCGTGCTGTAGTGATAACAGACACACGGCGGGTCAAATGATACTCTGGCGATATATCGCACAAACAGAATATCGCATTATCGCTATTTACACGACGGTCCACACTCCACTGGCTGCATCTGCAGTGCCCTGAACAGCTCAGCCAACGCTAGACACTGCCATTGTCTTTGTCTTTAACCAGTTATACTGTTGAATGTCGTTGTGAACATGGAGACGCTTCCACGTAGCGCCGGAACGGCTCATTGTTTTCAAGGTTCACGTATGGGTTAAAGTTTGTCACTGTCTTCACTTCAGTTCTGTGTCACTGTTGGTTTGACATCCGAAAGAGCATCTCACCTGTAAAAATACCACTCCAGGAATCTCCATCAGAGACATTTAGAGACCATCAATCAGCCGAGATATTTCAAGTTGTTATGCATTAGGCATCTGTTAAAGACATATTCGTTCGAATTAGACTATGGCCAAATGTGACACTTCAAATTGTGGCACTTTTGGTGCAGTGTGTTAATTTTCTTACTTATTTTTTGTCATTTATCATGTGATACGCATTTCACAGTTTAAATCCGACTTTGTATTCAGGCCACGATTGGAAACTGGGGATAAATTTCTCTTTACACACTTGCCGATACTTGCTTATAGTCATGCATTATCTTACTGAATGAACTTACAGTGTTTATGTACACATTTCCAGTTTTAGTACACATTATACTGTTTGTATTGAGGCTACATTCAGAAGCTTTGTGTAATTTCTACCTACATACATTACTTAACTACATATTTTGCAATTTAAATCTACTTTTCTGTCAAAGCTGCTTTCAGCAACTTAGGACATGCCGTATCTAATTATGTTTCAGGTAAACTACTGGGTGAAGGACGAGCAGAATGAAACGATGGCTTTGTTCAGAATAATCCGCAACCAAACTGATCACGGACTGGTCATTGCACTGCGAGAAAATACCGACTACTTTGTCAATGTCCAGGTCGTCAACTCTGCTGGCCTCGGACCAAAAAGTGAAACATATCCAGTGCGAACCTTGCGTGCAGGTATACTGTGGTTGGTTACATGTTATTGTCTGCTTATGTTGTTGAATGCTTTATGACATTTATGTTCTTGAATGCTTTATGACGCTACAGAAAACATGTGGAACATCATACTACAGTAGTAATATCTGATGCACTCATGTGCTGCATTGAAGTGGCTTGATATACCGTCGTAAAACTGTTCTTTGTACATATTCGAATTCAAACTTTATCACATCTCTAATATATTGTGTCCAGAAAAAAAGAGACCAATTTGTTTTTTTGTAATGTCTTCTATAAAACTTGCACAGTTCTGATGAAATTTTATAGGTAGTTTCTGGAATAAATTTGCCACAAAATAATGTAATGGTTTTCCACCTCACCTAAATAATATCTCTGCACTACCTTGTGAAACTTGAAATGCTCATCATGCATGTGCCACCATTGAGTTGTTAGAGAAAGAAACTCCAAAAGTTACCCCACTTCAGCTGTGGCCTCCAAGTTTGCCAGATTTGAATCCAGTTGATTACAGAATGTGGGAATACTGCAAAAGAAAGTGCACAAAATATGCATCAATGATCTGAATAAACTGAAATAGTGACGGAGATCGGAGTAGGCCAAGCTGGATCACTTCGTCATTGTGGCAGCCATTCACAGTGGTGTCGTCGCCGATCAGCGAGTGTCAAGGCCGTGGTGGACATTTTATAGCACCATCTCTGACTTTTGTCGTTGTACTGTTAGTGATTTTTGTTGCATATGTTGACGACGTTAACAGTTATGCGCTATTTGTAGGCTTATTCTTGCATATTGTCCCTTATGGCATTGTGATGTAGTAATATAGCGACCTTCCTCATTTTACAAGGTAAAGTAGCAGCACTGATTAGGTGAGGTGGACATTCGCTCTACTGATAGTTTCTTAGTACATTGGCAATGTTGCTTGACAAAAATTATAGCAATGCGTGAGAATTTGTTAAAAGTTATGTAGACAATATTTTAGGTTTCTTTTTCCAGACACACTGTATGTAAAGTGGTCTTGTCATGTTAGTTTTCTGACGTCAAATACTCCGCTGGAATTGTAAGGGAGTCACCCACCTCTGCGACATAGTTGGTCTGGGATGTGTAAGTTTGGCAGTGTTTTGCCAGTATATGGCGGTGACTGTATTAACTATGGAACAATAATAGGAATACTGACTAGAACCATTACCGGTGACCTTCAACCTGAACATTGTCAAGAAATATCTGCTGCAGCAGAATGCACACAAAAGACGACGTATTTCTCGGTCACAATCTTACAGTGTTTAGCTCTGTCTCCAGTCCTCTGTACTGCTTGTAGAAGTTTAAGTCAACGTCTCACATTCTTCTTTGCATTCTGTTTTTGTTCTCAGCATCCTACTGGTACTGAAAACCTACAAGGACTGTTTAGAAAGACAGTAGCAGAACACTCCAAGTTAAGTAGCTGTTAGATAGTTTGGTAATTTGACTGAGAAAATGATGTTTCAGCGCCGATGGAAGCACCACAGGATGTGAAGATCTCCTTCGTTGATTACCAGTCCGTTTTGCTTACATGGATGGGCGTTTATACAACCATAAATGAAGAGCCACTCGAAGGATATGTGGTTTGTACCCATGTTTCACTTCTCTTGCTAGCTTGGTTGGTTGTAGCTGCACAAGTACAGGCATGTTCCGGAGAAACCCACAGTCCTAGCCAGGCATCTAAAACATACGGACACAATGCCTTTCAAATAATACACATACACACCACTGTTATCAACAGTGGTCGCACACACACTACTCAGCACCGCACACACTGTGGGGCTGCGCTGGGGAGCTAGCCTCAGCACTGGCTGCGGCTATAATCCTGGTTCTATAATCCTGGTTGATACGGCAGTCACCCCACTGTCTCCAAAATGACCCCTAGAATGTGTCGAGTGGGATGTTAAACCTTGCACAATCTATAAGTTTATAGTGTTACTCATTTTTCAGTGTCTGTTATGACATTTTTGTTTGCTTCGCCACAAAACTAGAAAGATTAACTCCAGCTGTTTCTGATTTTATACAATAGATTAATCACACAGCGGGACTGGACAAACTGTTTCACCTGAGGATGCTATGAAACAACCTTCCATGATCTAGAAGGTGCATTCGGCCAAAAAAACTGCATGAATTTATTAAATGACAAAGGTAATTGTCAAACAAAATAATACATATTAGCCTATTATACTTTGTTACAAAACCTCATTGCAGTCTGGTTAAGCACGTTATTGACATTTTAATAAATAAAAAGTAATATTTATTTAAGAATTCCTGGGACTAACGGATTAATGAGGCTGTTTAAGAACGTTTTGCAGGCCTTTGGCCATAGTTTGTCCACTGTTATTGTAGAGCATTGATGCTGGCCACATTAAAGTCGCTGTTGAGTACATACTGAGGTGATGTGTGATGCTGTAGGTGCGTTATTGGTTGCGTGGCGAGAACATCTACGTGGCTGAGAACATAGACGTCGGCAAGGCGATCCGATATGTGTTGAGTGGTCTGCAGCAACAGGTGATGTACCAGGTGCGAGTGTACGGTTACAGCCGAGGTGGCGACGGTCTGCAGAGCTCACCAACGTTAGAGTTTGTCTTAGGTGAGCCGCAAAACATTTTGTTGTCTGTTTATACCCTGCACATGTCTGTAATGCTGTATGTTATACATCGTAATAATGGTAGTAGTAATAATAGTAGTTCACATATTTTTAGCATTGTTAGGTCAGACTTCGTGGGAATATTTTCTGAAAGGATTATGTAATATTATCTGTATTTTCCAAACTCTTACCAATACCTGCTTTTCTTTAACTGGGCAATTTTTTACAGTTAGATTTTGCCATATCCATCACATATCTTCATAGGAAGCCTTTTGGTATTGTGAAGCAAGCTTTTAGATGCTCTTTGTGACGGCAGACCAATATAGCTAACTGATTAAAGAAAGTGTATTTAAGATTTAATTAACCTGTCATTTGTGAACAAATATTGCTACATTTATATGCAGATGCTATATTGTTGACATATTCTTACACATTTTCACTGCGTGTGTTTTTGATAATCTGTACAGGTTCAAACTGTGACATTGCCGAAGGTATTTACTGTTATTCTTATGACTTTTCTTGAAATATTGTCTGACATTAGTAAATACTCCTATTACATTTCAACAACTCTTGATAATGCATCTTTGAACTTCTTAAAAGCTTTGTGCACATTGCAGTTACAATTCAGTGTGCTGCTAGTATTGTGTTCATTATAAACACCTGTCACGTCATCATTTCTATGAATTTCCACAGTTTTGTAGCTAAATAATTATGATGATGATGATGATGATGATTAGACATACCGTATGTGCCGCAACTTGAGTGTCGTATCAGTAATGTGTTGAGCAACTCACAATAACGTCACTCTAATGTAAACATTACACAATATTGGCAGTAAAGGTTGTGAAAATTCTGATAGCACTTCACATATCTCCCATGCTGGCCAAATTTTTGCGTGTATAAAGCCGCATGTTGATTAAGTTCCCGTTGAAAGCTAAGGTTGCCAGTAATTAAGAACCGTTGTATATGTGAACGGTGTTTACTGAAACAATTTAAAATATCTGTCAATCTGTCGTGTGCTATTTCAGGCAAGTTATAAGTTTTGTGTGTGTGTATTTTATCTTATTCTGTGCACTATTCTTTCTGCATTTTGTGTTGTTATCTTTTGTGTTGGCCATGCTTAAGCGGTGAGTCCCTGCATTGGCCATTCAGTTCAGGTATTGTGTTTATTTGGTGCATGTTGTTTTCACTCTTTCGAGGTGTGGACTGATAAATTGAATAAATAAATGAAATAAATAAATGCAGCTTTATGACTGTTGCAGACTCGCCGGAGAAGGAGTACATATACATGTGTCGAGGCTCGAAGCTGAATG
>Ga0209562_1000339_pt1 | contig 16548 bp, 22 predicted proteins | sample WorMetvacBELIZE2_FD_187399 | JGI IMG/M metagenome (GOLD analysis project Ga0209562, IMG submission 187399) | Marine gutless worms symbiont microbial communities from Max Planck institute for Marine Microbiology, Germany - Olavius vacuus BELIZE.2... | ecosystem: Host-associated > Annelida >... | reverse complement strand
CCGTATTAAATGTACGATATTTACCTAATTTGCCACACTTATAAGTAGTAACCCACCTCCGCAGCCATTTATTGGTGTGGTCTACAGAGGATTATGTCTTTTTAGAGGGGAAAATCCCTAGAACCCCATTGAGCAACCGCTGTCCATCCAAATACGTTGAGCATTGCTCCTTGTGTCAATGCCGCTTCACGCTCATTAGAGCCGTTCAGTATGAAATTTTTTTGTACCGTAATTTATTGACCAACAACACGGCCAACTCTCGTACAAGCGCGAAAAGGTAGAAACCAATAGGTAAACAGCCACTATCCGGTAAGCCCAAATTATTTAGCTGAAACATCACTTCAAAAACACTAGTATCATTAATGTTACAGCTAAGGCAATTCAACTCCCTATGGTAAAAGTCGACCAATATCCAATTTTAAAATCTCTCTTATGGGATATGCAAAATGTTACTGAATTATCCGATGCAGATGCATACCTGTATTACGAGAGCAGGTGGCGATTTGTTGATGAAGCTGAAATGACCCGAGCTGAGCATGCACTTTTACAGGAACTGATTAAGACAGAAGGAAAGGGCGTATTTATGCCTAGTGGCTAGGTTATGTGGTAGAAGAAAATGCGATATAACACCGTTCATATGGCACTACTTCAGTTTGATAGAGCATTCTTACTTGAGAATAAAGTTCTATTCGGGGGAAACACACGCATTGCCAACCAATTTTATGACCAATTTCGGGCGCATACATCGGTTGGTTCTTAGACTATGGCTGCGAAAAAGGTTAATCTGATCTCCTATAAATATTGAAAATGTAGTATCAAGGAATGATTATGAAGAACATGTTACTTGTTATCCCCTTATTAATCGGAGGATGTGCTTCTGAAAATAGCTCTCCGAAAGCGATACTTATGGATCTAATTGAGCAGAAAAACCCAGTAGCTATTGATTGGGTAAACAGCTTTTCTGGTTCTGGTGCGAAGTTCAAATGGCACTATCAAACAGACGAATACAAGAGCCTCAACAAACTAAATGAAGCATGCAACATATGGTTTGAAAACTCATCACCCGATATCAAGTCAACTCTTATCACCGCATTGGAAGATGATGCTAGGGGGGCAGCCTTACCTGAAATAGCGAATACGCTTGAAACACTTTCGACTGACGCAGACATCACTAAGTACATGGACTATTTTACAGCTAGCTACACATTCTTTGTAAATCCGTCCTACAAAACTAAACAGCATTTTATGAATACCGGTATCTCAGATTCAGCCAGAGAAAACGCGCGCAAGGTAACTAAAGAAAACGCTTCAAACGATAACTTTGTTGCCTGCTCCATGTTCTCCCCGCTTTTTGGGGCAATTGGATATGAAGGGTTCGCGAAAGATACGTATAATAGAATGGCGAACGTAATATCTACCAAGAACAGAAGAGAGCTGTTAGAGAAAGTGCCGGATTTCTAGGTTCTTCATTGATATTTATTGAAGAGACTGAATGTGCTCCCTATAGACGACAATTCGCCGCTTTATTCCCATTATATCCTCTTGTTAATTGCGCTCTATTGTTAAAGTGGAATGGATCAATCCAATAGCGGCTTCTATTGAGACAACAATGTCGTCATGACTTATTATGAATTTTTCTTCGGTAGGGTGCTGTAACATTAGCAAGTTCGTTAAGACTACCTCCGCTTGCTCAAACCGCTTCATATCTTCTAATTCCAAAATAATAGTTGGCATCGCTTACCTTGCTTGCATAATTAATTACAGAAATTGTCGCACTTTAAGCATAAAGCTATCACCTGTATTATGGGATGGATTTTTTCGAGGAGACTAGTTCTCATTTGGCAAAGTAACGAAGGGCACTATTCACCGAATTGATTAGCTAGATATAAGCTAAAGTGGGAATTTTATGCGAGAACCACCAGTAGTATTAGTAAAGACATGGTATGAACTTTTATTAAAGGCAGAAGACGAAAATTCTAAGATACATGCTAGAAGGATGCTGTTAGGTGCATTTGGTACACAAGAGGCTGTGATGGAATTTCTTAAAAAACACAAGATAATTTAACTGTGAAGAGGTGGCCGGTAGGGTATCACATGCTGTGAGCATCCAAGCTGAACAAGGGGAGCTTTCCCTCCGGCCATGACTGTCTGTTCCCTATTCTGGATGCCGAGAGTAATTCAAACCTAAGTAGTCTTCCAAGACTCCGCAGCAATTCATTTCGACTTCGGACTTTATTTACACAGTTAGATGTTGTGAATACATAAAGAATTACTTCGAGCTGATTTCATAGAACTCAGAAGTGTAATTTTTCTCTTCATTCCCTAAAAACTCTTGGAAATCATCGCAGGTTTTGTTTTTGTTGTGCTTTTTAATTTCTGCGGCGATAAAAGTATGCGTTTTTAGCGCAAAATCCGTGAACCCGTCATCTGTGCAAAAGGCGCAATAAGCATTCTTAGGGTTCTTTGTACTATCGTTTTCTTTATAGCTATTATCTTCGATTAAAAGGTTGCTGTTAATGTCTTTATAAAATGTATAACTGTAAACAGCATTCTTACCACGCCTATAGGTCATAGTGCCATGGTTACCTCTAACGTCATAATCTGTATACTTCAGCAATGGAGCGACAAGGATACTGTTCTCTTCACTGTAGACATGGCGGTAGTCGTACATTAAATGACCAATAAGATTAGTGCACTCTGGTTGAAGAGACCAGCCTTCTACACGTTCAAAAAGTGGTGTCCTCTTCGCCGCAACATCTTCGTAGGATAGTCCAGAATTATAGCCGGGCAGAGTCGCACCACAACCGAATAATGAGATTGAAACCACAGGGAGGGTTGAGAAAATAATCCTTTTTATCATTTATAATTCCTAAAATAGTAAAGTGAAATTTGATTTTAAAGTAGCCTGACTCATTATCAACCTACTATTAATAATCGGCAAACTGCTCGCTCACCTAACTTTGGCCATACCCGTTTTACCAGCTTGATATTGTTGAGCGTAGCGTATAGCCATGGCTTCGCTTTTCCAGTTCCCCGAAAGCACAATTTCTGCCATAGGTACGTCAGCCTCCATGAGCGTGAGAACACCACCGGTGCGCGTGCTGTGGCAGGTAAATTTACCATCGGTGTTGATGGCCATACCTATAGCCTCATACCTCTTCAGTAGTGCCTGGTATTGCATAGGCTCTTTCTGAACAGTTTGTTTAGGGGAGAGCTTGCGAAATATATAACCATCAGTAATTTTTGCGTTATCGAGCCACTTTGTCAGTAACTCTGCAGTTTCGTCAGACAAATACCCGTAGTGGCCCTCACCCGATTGATCCGTTTTGGAACGCGGGGCAAAAACTGTCTTAGCTTGCCAGTCGATATGATTGACTTCAATGGCCAGAATGTTGGATGCGCGAAAAAGTGTATCGAGTGCGACATTGACCAGCACCGCATCGCGTAAACCCAATAACGAGTCTACATTTAACACACGATTTGCTACACGCACATCATTTAACTTTAATGGCTTTGCTTGCTTTTGTGCCGCTGGTTTTTCTTTAAGCTTTCCATTCACATAACGACTGAAAAGCTTGGAGTGCTTCCATGGGTCGGGTAACTCGCTTACGCCAATGAAAAAGCGCACCGACGCGAGCTTTCGTTTGATGGTGTGATGTTTAAGCTCAGACGCCATAAGTTCATCGAAGAACGCCTGGCATGCAGTCTTAGTAATTTTCCAATCACTTGCCAGTGCCGGCAATGCATGTGCCCGACAAAACTTAAGGTATTGATTGAAATCAGACTGATAAGCCTTACGCGTATTCAGCGACATCGTTTCCCACACTGAGTCTCTTAGTTCAGTTAAATTTTGAACCACCAGCGTTCGATGTTCTTCATTCAGCGAAAAGTCGCTTTGCGCTAACGCGATTTCATTTGCCATGCTATTAATCGATATAAGTGTAATTATCTATAATAATAAAATAGCACAGCACAAAGAACAAATAAAGCGTTACATATAACGCTTACATAAAATAACAATAGTAGGGTGGTCATAGCCGTGATATAAAAGCGTTATAAGTAACGCAAACGCAGGGCAGGGTAGTGAGCAACGATAAAATTTGGCAGGAATATATAGAAAAGAATTTTGATAAATTCATTTCATCTTTAAAAAGTGACGATTTTATAAGTGGCAAAAAAGAAATTATAAGCGATAAAGATATTGATTTTTTAGAGCCTAAAAAGACTTATGATTGTCTTAGAAAAATAATTACTCAAGATGCCATTAAAAAGCTACAAAATAGATTTAGAGCGCACAAACACAGAGAAAACAGAGGAATAAAGAATCTTCAATTAAAATCACATTCTCTTAATATGCTTGATAAGTTTAAAGCGCAGGTGGGCGCCGACACATTGGAAGAGGCGATAGACTTTTTATTGTCACCCGACTATCGCGAATATGAACACGATGTGGACCTGGCTAAGCAGCGGTTAGGCGCAGGAAACTTTGATAGCACCGAGTTGATGCTCGACAGCTTTACCAAAAGACTGAAAAACTACGACAGAGAGCGGTTATCGTTAATTATCGAACTGGCTTTCAATGAAGGCTGGAGAGCAGCAAAACAAACAAAGAAGCGCACCGGCAACCCTCGACAAGAAGCGCTTAACCAGTCAGATTTGTATAACAGAGTAGTGAAATTAATAGCAAGGAGTAATAATGCTGATTGAAGATAACTCATGGAAAATTTTTGCGCCCTACAACATATTGGTGTCTCTTAGAGGATTAATGGACGAAGTCTGTAGCCAGATTGTCGAATATAGAAACAGCGTGCCCATTGTGCCAGAACTGTGCCTGCCTACAGCAGCTAAGGAAATATCGCTGACACCGCTCATTATGCAAGCTGCCTACAATCTCCAGAGAAATGACAAGGCGGTCTTTTATCCAGTATCGGAGCTGACCGCTACACGAAATAAAAATGAATCAAAGGGACGCATTGATATAGGTTTATTCAGTAAGAGACACGCCACTTTTATTGAATGCAAAGCTGTAAGAACCAGCGCAACCAACAACAATAATAATAGAATTGAAAAGGCGTTAAACAAAGCAACGGATCAGCTTCTCGATATAGATATGGAGACACTGCTATTCAATTCACCAAAAGAAACAATTAGTAATATTCGTGCGAATAACAAGCTTATACCAATGGTCGCAATCAATGTGACATGCGATAAGAATAGGGTAGAAGATCGAGACCGTCTATTTATGAAAAAAGTAGAATCAATTCGTGATAGTTTCCGAAATTCAATGATAGTACAGGTCCGATATAAGCCGCACTTTATTCGTTATAATGGTGACATTGATGTAAAAGTTGAGGATAGAAAGCTAATGTCTATTGGTCATGTTTTTATTTTAAAGGAAGTTTTCAGAAGCTAAATTTGGGGAATCTCAACTTGATCTGACATTTTAGATAATAGAAAGGTATCAATTACGAAGGACTGTTGTTTACGTGAAGTAGAAGTTTGCACTCTGGGTGACAGAGGTCAGCTAGCGGACATTGGATACTTCTAACTCGCCAGTCCGCTCCAGACAAGGAGCGGACACTCAATGCATTATTAAGCGGCTGCCACAAAATCACGATGAAGTGACTTATCAAGGCCGTTCTTTCTCATGAAGTCAGAGAGTACCTCATAGTTATTTAGATGGTCGGCGCAGTATGCGGGTAATATAAATAGCCCTAACTCTGAAGCTAGTTTGAGCATTTCGAGACAACCCTGTTGCGACTTATACTTGAAGTGAATCGTCCAGTTATCCTCAAACCACAGGTCTACACCTAGTCGATTGAATACCAAATTTGGAGAGTAAACCTCGTCAAACTGCTTTGCCACATATTCAGCCATACTCGCGTTTTTAATATAGTACGAAAACTGAAGCTTCTGATTTGAATTGCGGCCGATATATTTATACTTAAGTGGTTCTTCCAGCTCTACTAACTTCTTCAAGAAAAGCTTAATAGCGTTGTTCCAACCTTGCTTTTCTGCACATGAGGCTTCTTCTATCACTTTGAATGAATCCGTCTCGTACAGCCAATGGTCAAACACCGTTATTGCAGCCCAAGAAAAGTCATCGGCTGTACAATCCTCGTTGTACTTCAATAGAAACGAGAATTTCTCAGATAGTAGGGAGTTTTCACACTTGGTAACGTTTAAAAAAGATCTCATGACCTGAACAGTTTATGACTGGAATTATATTGTAGCACTCGTTTCTACAGAAAAGCATGCTATGCGTTTTCAAAGGAAAAAACAAAACGTCTGCTATACGTACGCTTCTGCCGTTTAACTACAAATGATTGAACGGCTGCTTCTGGCATAAATCAAAAGTTTGAAGCCTAACCTCTAAAGGTCTGCTCCATGTCTTTTGCTGTCTTATAGATTAGATATGAGCAACTGAAGTTAAATACTAGCGCTTTTTATTCACGCATGATAATTACACTTATCATGCGTGAACTATTAAATTAATACAAAATACATTATCTTGAAAAGATTAATTATCGTTCCAACCAAACTCTTTAGAAAGTAATTTTCTTTTCCATCTATTCTCTATTTCAATCACTGACTCTTTAGACAAATCAATGTCGCAGACTTCAAGGATAGAGTATTGGAACTGACTAAAGCCCCCTTCTCCGGTTTCATTGAATAGCAACCGCAAGAGCTTATTACCCCCATGATGGCCATTGGCATATGCCGCCCAGCGATTCCAAAAACCATCAGCCCCATAGGCGCTGCCCACGTACTGTTTTCCCGTTAATCTATCACTAATTAGATAAACGCCAGACACAGATGAAAGCGCGGTCTTCCATGAGGGGTATTGGTGTCGATACAGCATTTCTAGTTCACTTCGGGATAGGCACACATGCTTGAAGTCGGAGAAATCTTGGAATGCCATTGGCTCTGGTAGAATAGAGTGAATCGTTGCTCTACCAGAAAGGGTTTCACCGGTGGGATACGAATTACGCCCTGTACGTTTAAAGTGAACTACCAGCCGCCCGATAAGGCTCTCGCCTATGTTAGTAAGCTCAGTGTCATAGTAATGACATTTTCCGTCACTGCTCGACGATGAAATGCCTTTTGATAGATAAACACCGACAAATAGCCACTGGCAAACCCCGGGCAGCTTGATAAGCGAAACGATAAAGTTACGACCGAAATTGCGCTTAGTTTGAGCCTGCTGCCATTGCTCAAATCGCCCATCGAAAAATGTTTCTAATGGGTTTTCAATTCCGTTCCATACGGCTAAGTGGCCTTTCACATCTACTGGGTCTAGCTCTAAAAGCTTGAGTACATCCATGTTCCTAATTTACCTATTATTTAATACTACAATTCAGCCATCCTTATAACACACTGCCACTACCCCATAAACCGGAATAGATTTGAGCTGGTGGGTAAATAGGCTTAAAATTGCTGTATAAGTAAACAGCACTATGGTTAATAAATGTTTCTACAATTCCACATGAGTAATATTGAAGCGTTTCTGAAAGAGCTAGAAGAACTGCTCCTCGATAGCGCCTGCCCGGCTTCAACATATTACTACGCCATTGAGCCTGTACTTAAAGAACAAGAAGAGGAACTTATTGAGCACGGCTACTCAAGCATTAATGTTGATATGTTTACTGGCCAAGAAGCGATTTTAAAAATTATTGATGCTTATAAGGACATGTACGTATTCGATGAAACGCCACAAAAGTCACGCCGGTTCGTACAAAAACACCCTGGCTTCGTAGTAGCAACCAAAAACAAACGAGAGATTATTGCTTGCATTGAAAAGATCAATAATGAGAAAAAGGCATTTAGAGCGGCAGTAGTAAAAAGCAGTGATGATGCCTACGAAAAGTGGCAGAACGTGCACGACCGGTTCAATTATTTAATCACTACGTCGGCTTATCGCACCATCTATGCATTTAAAGAGGATGTTCACCGAGTAAATTTCAATTGGGTTTCACGCCCACTCCATAAAGCTTATACGCTCGAAGAGTTGAAACAAAAAATAGATAAAGGGGTTCATACCGTTCCCTTGTCTTATTCTCGTCAGAGTTGGCTAGAGAAGCTTGAACACGACAAGTCGTTACTAGATGCACATCAAAGCGCAGAATTTGCGGTTAAACGCCGGATAAAGCTGCGGCCTGAATCATCCATTCGATTAGAGGATGCAGAAAAAGCAAAGGGATATGCTGCGAGTTTACCTTATGTCTTTTTCTCTCCCCCCAAATACCATACCCACCTTAGCAGTTTGATTGCGCCTCGGCACGTGAAAATTAAAGAAAATGTAGGGGATGGTTGGGTTTTGATTAATCGACGAATGAATCTCTATAAGCGAAATATTAAATAATAAACGCATCAAATTCTTGCCGTGTTTTCCGCGTGTGATCTTACTCTATTGTCATATCACTTTTTGTTATTACAGCTTTCATGCGCTGCTAAATAAATACTGTTCATATTAAAAATCGTACCTCCTAGTAATCTAGAAGGTCCTCCAACATTTTATCAAAACCCCAAATGGCAAAAAAATACTTTTGGCGCCCCCGTAAGCTTGGGCAATATTAAAGAGGCGATGCGGCCGTCCCCCAAATGGCAAAAAAAGAGCCATATGGAGCAATTAAATTTTGAATATTAATGACCTTCTCCCCCAAATAGCACCATGATATTGATGAGATTTCCAATAAACTGGAGACAATGCAGGTCTCAAAATGAAAAGCGCTACAGTGAAGAACAAATTTCTAAGGCCGTCAAGCAGCATGAAGCTGGCGCAAAGGTGGGCGACATCTTCCGTGAGATGGGTATTTCGTTGGGGACTTTTTTTAATTGGCACAGCAAGTATGCGGGCCTGGAGGTCAACGAAGCCAGGCGCTTAAAAGAGGTTGAGTCTGAGAACAACAAGCTGAAAAAGATTTTGGCTGACAGGCTATTAGAAGTATAAGCGATGAAGGATGTGCTTCCAAAAAAGTGGTAACGCCAGCAGCAAGAAAGCCTGTCACCTGTCACCTTATTGATACGTGTAAGCTTAGAGAACGGGTTGCCTGCAAGCTTGCTGGTGTCAAGCCAAACCGCATTCAGATATTGCCATAAGACAAAACCTAATAGCGCTTAGCGCGCACGGTTAAAAGAATTAGCATCACAGTATGCTCAGTATGGTTATTTGATGCTGCATGGCTTACGCAAAGGCGAAGGGCTTGCTGTGAACTGCAAACATACCTACCGGCTTTATACCGAAGAGGCGTTACAGGTAAGGACGAGGAAGCGCAAGAAGCTGACTCAACCAAGATAACCGCTTGAGATACCAAAAGCGCCAGATCAACGCTGGTCTATGGATTTCGTATCTGAAAACTTAGCAACGGCAGGCGCTTAAGGATACTGAACGTATTAAACGATTACTCTCGCCAAACGGTCGGCCAACTAGTTTCTGTCTCCTTCAGCGGTCGTCAGGTGCACGCTCCCTGAGGCAGCTCATTGAGCAACGGGGAAAACCAGCAAAGGTTATTTGCGACAACGGAACAGAATTTATCAGTAAGGCGATGTTCTTATGGAGCAAGGAAACGGGTGTTGAACTTGGCTTTATCCAGCCTGGTAAACCGACCCAAAATTCCTTCGTGGAAAGCCTTAATGTCAAGCTCAGAAACGAATATCTGGATCAGCATTGGTTTAAAACAATGGACGAGGCAATATAAGAAGTAGAGCTATGGCGTGAGCTTTAAAACCAGGTTCGGCCACATAACCCTCTGAATTACCTGGTGTCTTTTGAGTATGCTAAACAGGCAGCATAACATGAAAAATCTCATCGAAAGAGTGGTGCTAGTTCAGGGGAAAGGTCACTTATAACCTTATTCGCTCGTAATCAAACTGGTTCATTTTGAACAGGCCTTTCAATCATCGGGGATTACTTCTTCAGCAATATACTGCGTAAGTCAGACAACGAATTGCCTAGCCCCAAAAAGTAGAAATACCAACGCTGGCATATCAAAGAATAAAGTATATGAACTGCTACTTTTGAACTTGCGAGTAATATATAAGTTGCCCCAGAATAGTGTCATTAGGCCACTTGCAATTTTATACCCTGCCAGCGTTCCTTTTACTTTTTCGTAATCTACTGCATGACTGGTTTCCAGCAAGAAATTAAGGCAAAACTAAGTTAAGCCAGTGAAAGCTATGACGGTAAATATTATCAGAATAATGATTATCGATATGCTATGTGACTTATCTCGATAACCAGAATGCCTTATTCTAGACTTTAAACCTGACACCATTCGCTATCAAAACTTGCTGATATATTCTCCTCGCGTTTGCACCTATTCTGAGGGACTTCATTTTTCTTTGTACGGGAGTGAGATGTCTATTCCTCCTCAACTTTTTGAAAGCATTTTCTAAAAGCTCAACTTCTCCTTTTGAAAGAGCAAGCTTAGTTGGTTCATGTGGAATAACATTGTTTGAATTCTGTTTCATAAAATACTCCTATTTTGATACTTGATAGTAACTGAGCATTTTAAATCTCAAAATTTGAGGGAAATCCCCCAAAAAGCAAAAATAAATACATATGGGGACTCGCTTTTCCCGCTCACGCCTTTCTGAGCAGACAAAGCCCCCAGATGTCCAAAAAAATGTCATATGGGGTATTTGCAGGCTCATCTAATACTGAAGCTCTCCATTAGAACCCCATACGGCAAAAATATTGTCGTATGGAGCAAAATGCCAAATATTTAGTGAATATCAGGGTTCTTGTAGTAGTTCTAGAGCAGTATTCAATGTTTTGCTTTAATCCACTTCGCTTCAAAAGACTCAGGCTAATGTAATGAATTACGTACCGGATAATAACCCACATTATTTCTTTCTAAATTTCTGTGATATTCATAAAACACTGCACACAAACAAGCGTTCCCGGACGTCCAGTAACAGGGGGAGTAAAGCTACCTTAGAAAAATAGGGACCAATTTGAATCTAAATTTTCGTACAAACACGTTATCCATTTAAATTTTTAGAACAAAAGCAAAGCGTTCCCGGACGTCCAGTAACGTGGGGAGTAAAGCCAGCACGCATAAAAACTTAGAAAGATAGAATATGTGTTCCCGGACGCTCTTTTCGAGGGCGTTCCCGGACGTCCAGTAACGTGGGGAGTAGAGGAGTGACGATAGAAAAAAACTTTCTAATATAGAAGAGCTACGATTGGTGGCTCTAATTTCTGGTATTATTCATCAGCACTGAAAGAGTGCTAAAAATAGTAAGTAGCACCTAAATAATGATTGATGGTCTAGTAGCGATAGCGGTAGACCGTCAGTTGCTCAGCCAAAAAGTCATCTAAACGACACTTTAATTTAGGGCTGACCTTTTCATTTCTCTGGATTCCCTTATGGATAGTTTTAATCTTGAGGAAGAATGGTTTCGGTGATTATTCTCAAAATTCAGTCCAAAGCTAGCCTTATCTCTAAAGCAAGTGAGGCTAGCTCTTTAGAAACTAAAGTGAATCCAAAACGATTCAAGACTTCAGATAGAGAAGTTTAGTAAATGGTAGCGTTGTTGATCATTCTAGGGTGTTGTCGTTTTTCACCAAGACTCTGTACTGCTCGATTAGACTCTCCATTTTCTTTGGTATCAGAATGTAAAGAGTTATACCGCCCAAAATTAAGGGGAGACCTAACAGAATAGGAAGTAACAAAATACCAAAGAAAAGAAACAACGCAGATATCACCTTCCACTTCCTAACCTCCCCTACCAGCGTAGAATCAATGTAGTTGTTAATACAAGCTTTGGACTTCTCCCCATAAACTGCCGATACCTTTTCAACCATGTCTCTGTATTCCGACATCAGACAATAATCTGTTTTCATTTCCCAATCTCCATAATTGATGATGGAGATAGCGTTGCGCACTTACAAAATTTGGCAAATCTGAGGGAATTGTTGATACAAAAACGGCTCCAAGTTAGGAGCCGTTTGTTGAGTTAATCTTCTAAAAACCGTTGCCCTAATCTCTGTAGAGCTTTCTATTACAAAAAATCAGCGAGAAAATTACAGCCGCTGTTATGCTCAAAGCAGCCAACAACCACCAAAAATAATCTAGGTTTACCGATATATCCATTAATACCACCATCTTTAAGCCTAAATGACACTACTAGTAAGAACGAGCAAGCTAGTACTTTCAAAAAAGTATAACAGACAGTTGCCGCAAGCCAACGTTTTGGTCTATGTCTAATAAACTCTCCGCTAAGGTCAGTGCCAATAAGCTAGGTCCTGAGTCATTATGAAGGTTCTTTTGCATAGTTAGACTGCAAAGCCCCATTGTTTATCCCCTATTTGATATTCAATTTGGATAGCCGCCACATAGAAAGAAAACTTGTTACTTAGAAAAAGCAGCTAGTTGGAGATCAGCAAATCCGCTTTTAATTTTTAAGCTTATGAATCCTATGTTTTTATTTGCATTTAAAAAGTCGTTCAAGGGCTAGAACATGTCAAAGCAACTTAATCAAGTTAACCAATCGGTAAACCAGCTTAAAGAAGCGCGCAAGCAAATTCCACCAGCGGCCGCTAGAGCAGTAATCGATTCGGTAAGCATTAGCGAACCCAATGATGATTTATTTTCGCAGGTCACAATATTCAGGCTGAAGAACTGCTTATCGCGATTAGAAATGAACTTATAGCAGCATCAAAATCCTAAACCCGGCCTTAAGCACCTCCGACAATAGGTGCTTATGCCCCCCCCCTGTCTCTCAGTTGTATCACAACGTTTCGTTTTGTTTACCTCCAAAACCGCTTAATAACGGTGTGGAGGTAACGCCCTTTCTTTTTCTTGCCGCGCTCTCAAATATTCCTTATATAGAATAAAGATTAATATTCCTTTTAGAGAATATTGAAAAATATGCAAGATAAGGTATATTTATGAATATACTTCTTATGGAATATATTGAGTTAACAATGAGAATTAAGACCCCAAAAGACGTAGGTCACTACATAGCATCTACACGCAAGGCGCTAGGGTGGTCTCAAACAGACTTGGCCACTAAAATTGGTAAAGACCAGCGCTTTGTATCGAGATTAGAGAATGACCCCACCAGCGTGTCATTTGGTACTGTGCTGATGGTTCTAAACGTTCTCAATATCAATATCGATATCGATATCGATATCGATATGACAAACCAAAACACTCATAAAACAGATGGGACAGCAGCAGTAGCTGGTGGACAGCGTATTCCCCAGAACGCCCCAAAAGACGTTAAAAGCCCATTAAGAAGAGTGAAATCAGGTAAGTTTGTCAGTAAGCCAACGAGAACGCCGGTGGTTGTTAGTAAGAATAAAGCTAAGGAATAGTTATGGCTAAGAGGAGAAAAACTAACAATCTCTCAGTGGGCATCAATGGCCGGCACGTAGGTACATTCGAGCGCTCTGGTGCCACGCATGCATTTACTTACGACGGTGAGTGGCTATCCGCAGAATACGCACACCCAATTAGTCTATCGATGCCGCTTACCAAAAAGAGACACACCGGTGACCTGGTGCGCTTTTACTTCGACAACCTACTGCCGGACGACATTGAGATTCGTAAGTTAATTGTTGACCGTGTTGGCGCCTACTCTACAGACACAATGGATTTGTTGAGTGAGATTGGCCGTGATTGCGTTGGCTCTCTTTCTTTAACAGCGGAACCCGTCGATGGGATCGACGAATTAAAGCTTGAGGCAATGAGTCATGCCGATATCGAAGCGCACCTTAGGAATACAGTAAGACGTAAAACACTGGGTATGGATGATGATGACGTATTCAGAATATCCCTTGCAGGTGCACAAGAGAAAACCGCGCTGACACTTCATGAAGAAAAATGGCATCGCCCTCTAGGTACCACTCCAACAACCCATATATTCAAACTGCCAATCCATGATTTAGAAAACGGGCTAAAGCTAACAAACAGTGTAGATAATGAATGGTTCTGCCTGAGATTTATGCGTTACCTGGGATTCAACGTTGCACAAGCGGATATACGCACTTTCGGTGACCAAAAAGCGCTGGTGGTTGAACGGTTTGATAGGCAGCAAGGTGAGGACGGCCTAATATATCGACTTACTCAAGAAGACATGTGCCAAGCACTTGGTAGAGCTGGCCAGTCAAAGTATGAAGCAAATGGGGGGCCGGGTGCGAGTGAGATAGCCAATCTACTGCGCTTTAGTACTGATAGCGAAAATGACATGTATCAGTTCTTTCTTGCGCAATACGTATTTTGGCTGTTGATGGGCATTGATGGCCACGCAAAGAACTTCAGTGTTTACCTTGACCATACTGGCCATTGGCTTACTCCGCTTTACGACGTGATTTCAGCGTATCCATTCAGAAACCAATTCAGACGCAAGGAACTGCGGATGGCGATGAAGGTAATGTCTAAAAATAATCATTACATCTGGGCAGACATTCAAATGAGACATTGGAAATCACATGCAGCTAAGACGTTCATAAATGATGAGTTGGCTATGGGTTACATTGAAGCACTTAACGCGGATGTTGATGTTGCTTTGAGTAAAACCTTTGCTGATGCTTCTGAAGACTTCGACAAAGAGACTGGGGATCTGATAGCTGAAGGCGTGTTGTCCAAAGTGAGAATATAAAAATGGGGGGCTATCCGGCCCCCACTAATGCAGTATCCTACTAGCTCTTACGCTTTATAGGGATACGCCACGCTTTATACCCATAATCATGAGCATCTAACATCTCTGTACTGTTTTTCTTGCGTCTAAAGCGACAAAACACGTAGTTACCTTCAATGTAATTACCACTCATAGCTCGAACCCTCCAGTAACGGTGGGTTTGTCACACACCAAAGGTTCAAACTCAGAATGTGTATAGATGTTGCCATATTTATGAGGACATGGCGTGTCCTTAAACACTATTAGTGTCATATGAATTTACCTCAATAGATAATGAGGAACTCATTGAAATACTTATTAAAGTCGCTTTGGACTGCAAAAAAGTTGCAAAGCCTATACACCTTAGATGCACAAATTTACTTGTTAACTCTCTTGATTTTTCATAGCCACTTACGATACTTTGAGCATGAAGATGTCCAACGCCAATTGATAATCTTCATGGGTCCATTTCCAAAACAATGAGTCCCGACTCAGAGAGGCCAGTTGGTAGCTGGCCTTTCGGTTTCCAACCCTAGAAAGTCACAGCGCTTACACCCTGCTCACATATCCAGCGTCACAAAACAAGATAGTGAGGTTTTAGTCGTATTGCAACCCAATTTCTGGTGGTATTTCAAGCACCTAAACTGGCATGAAATTTATGTTAGTAACAACTAACTTTTTAGCGTTATACAAGCGTAAAATATCCAGATTGCAAGCGCTTTTAATTATTTCTAAAACATAAAAATAAATTTATTCTTAAAAAAGGGTTTTTATAAAAACACGACATATGGTGTTCAAAATTTAAGTAAAACAGCACATGTAGTGTTAATGCTGATGAAATCACGTTAAGTTCATAAGTGTAAAAGTAAACGGCTTAATGGGTGGAAAGTCTTTACAAGAATCAACAATACACCATAATGTCGACAACAATAACTCAAGATGTAAATTATGGCGAACGCGTTCTATAGAATAAAAGAAGGTGAGTTTGTTAGACAGCTGGAAACTCAATCCATCACAAAGGTTATAGCTCAAGAAAGCCCAACCGAACCTCAGAAGTTTTTTGTCGTGGCCATCAATGCCAATACAGAAATAGCTTATGTAATGCGCCATGGGCGCTCAGACGAACCTAGAACATGGCGACTCGACAACTTGGCTAGGTTTTTACGTAAGAACGGCGTAGCATCATTTGAGACGCTTTTTGAGGCGTAAAGTCATAGCCGAGATTTTATTTTGCAGCATGCCCACTTTTATTAAGTCGATAAGACATCACTGGCAGAGTAGTTAGAAATGTCTATTATGCAGTAACAGCATTAGAAAATGGAAAACGTAGGAGTTGTTTTGAAAAAAGGACTTGATAGGCTGAGAGCGCTCAATGAGCAAATGTTGAAAGAAGCACAAAAGCGTCGAGATAAAGAGCCAGAGCGGATAATTGAAGAGCTTTCTGGAGTACCACCTTTTGCCTTTGGCCAAGATAAACAGTACACGCACGACGGCGTGGACAAAAGCACCCTGCGAACGGTATCGACCATCTGTACTACTAAAAGAATCTACGTACTGAGTTCACCTGGCGCTGCGGATGCTCTAAGAGCAGTTATTTTAGAAAGAATCTGGGAGCATGAAAAGCAAGATGAAACCCAATAAGCAGGAACTTGAGTTAATCGTAGGCCATGCTAACAATGCCCACCCTCTAGGCATGCTAGCTAACATAATTTTTATTGGGGTCTTGGGAGCTGCGTTGTTTGGCCTGTTATTTAAAGGCAAGGGGATAATAGGCGTTGCCTTATTTGGATTAGTGTGATTACCAAGGGATACTGACGGTATAAGTACCAAGCGATTTTGACGTAATCACACTATCAATGTTGCCGCGCTTCGGCAAGCTTTGCTAGCCGTAACGCAGTGGTATTCATGTTTTCCCTTAGC
>Ga0209562_1000338_pt1 | contig 16599 bp, 7 predicted proteins | sample WorMetvacBELIZE2_FD_187399 | JGI IMG/M metagenome (GOLD analysis project Ga0209562, IMG submission 187399) | Marine gutless worms symbiont microbial communities from Max Planck institute for Marine Microbiology, Germany - Olavius vacuus BELIZE.2... | ecosystem: Host-associated > Annelida >... | reverse complement strand
TTGTATATTATCTATGGTCTTTTGCGTGTTTACTAATATTAGTGGTTTATTTTAGTATTTGAGTAATTTATTCCGGCGAAGATTGCTGTTTTGTGGATTATTTAGCATCGGATACTCGTTGAGATATCTACTGTTTACGCACAATTGTAGTAATATGTAAAATTTACTATTACTGTTCAATTTGGAAGTCGTCAGCAGTCAGCTTCTTCTGGAATACTTGTCATGTTGTGATAATGACGTTGAATTTCAACGTGCGATTGTTTTGCGAAAATCTTCGTGCGACGAAACCACCTTATGAGTGTCCGGTCAACAATTGTGACAAGGTTTATAGAACCTACGGCGGTATAGAGAACCATATGTATAACTATGACCACAGCGGCGTTGCTGGAGCCTCTCCGGCAAGTGAGGCAGCTTCAGCCAGTGTATGTGATAATCGATCTGGAGCGCGTAATGCTGGACGGCAACAGCGTTCACCAGCATTATCAGAACACCCTCGTCTGCTGCTGGATCCTCTTCTGCTATCAAATCGTAATAAAATGGTAGAGGTGGATGTTGGCAGTGGACAGCCATGCCAAGTGAATGTGTTCGAACCTCTTCGCGTTATTGTTGATGACAGTGATGGCGAATGCAGCAAAGCCGTAAAAGACCACGACAAGAGCAGTGCAGTATCAGCAAAGGAATGCAGTATGCGCAAAGATGGATGTGGTGCAGTATCAAGCTCATATCCTTCACCATCGACCAAGCTGCCCGAAGCTAGTTTCAAAGTTATGAGTGATTATGTCCGGCCAAAAGAATATCCACCACGACCTGCAAACTACTATCGCTATGTTCCAAAGACTGCAGAAGAGATGGATGAAGAAGTGGAATATGACATGGATGAAATGGTTTGTAGCAATCTGCTTAGTTATTTTCTCGTCATTTTATTTGTCTTAATTAAGTAGTTATATAGTAACTAATTATCAGGGTTCTCAATAGACACTAAGTTAAGTTACTTCCGAGTTAAAAACATGTGCGGCAATTCACGGTGCCGTAAGTTGTCGTATGTCGATGCAGGACTCTGCACTGCACATGCTAAAATGTTACCGTAATTTATTGCAACATGCCGCACAAATTGAGCTCTTGTGAGGCATGTTACATTCGTCGATGTACGATGATGCAGTCTGTGTGAACGTGCTCGATTACAACGTCGCTGTATATACGTCAAGGTACGGTGCCCAGTGCTTAACTTGCTTAAGGCTGGAAACCGGGCTATAGAGTCTGTTGGGTTTATGACGCAACATGCACCACGCTGCCCACTGGCCACCACTCCAATGACCTAGTGCCACTGCCCGCTGGCACTCTTCCCGACAACGACGCTGTATTACGCAACATCGCTTGACCACCGCCACCTGATATGCCAGGCAATTACTGATTGTTGAATGGTCATTTTGTTCATGATTGTGTTTTGCATCATTTAAATTTATTTGAACCATCATCAATCATGTGTTCTATAAGGCAAATTGTAGCATGCGTACTGTTGAACTCTGTCTTTTGTAGGATTCAGCATGGCTGAAAGTAATCAATGAAAGAAGACGCAAAGATGATGTATCGCCAGTTAGTAAAGAGGTGTTCGAGCTGTTGATGGATAATTTTGAAAAGGAGTCATACTTTCAGAGTCAGATCGGTGAAGGACATGTTTTGGCTGATGAGGATGCTATCTGTTGTATATGTCTTGATGGTGAATGCCACAGCAACAATGTTATTCTTTTTTGTGATCTCTGTAACCTGGCAATCCACCAGGAGTGCTACGGAGTACCACACATACCAGATGGTCCGTGGGTTTGTCGAAGATGTCTGTACTCGCCGTCACGTGCAGTCTCGTGCTGCCTTTGTCCGTGTAGGCGTGGCGCCTTTAAGCAGACTGACGACGGTGATTGGGCACACGTTGTTTGTGCATTGTGGATACCAGAAGTCGGCTTTGCAAACAGTGTATTTCTGGAACCCATTGACAGCATTGACCGAGTTGCAACAGCACGTTGGAAGCTGACGTGCTGCATTTGTAAACGCCGTGGCATTGGTGCCTGCATCCAGTGCCACAAGACGAGCTGCTACACTGCATTCCATGTCACATGCGCCCAACAAGCTGGCTTGTATATGAAAGTGGAGCAAATAAGAGATGTTGGCACATCATCTGGAGATGGCCCGACTACCATTTTTCGGAAAACAGCTTTCTGTGAACAGCATTCTCCAAAAGAAAAAGAGGCACAGGAAGATGGAGCTACCAGTAGCATCCAGGATGGTACTATTTCTCCAAACTCATCTGATTTGCTGGCAGAGTATCGTGCAAAAATGAGGGAAAAAGTAAAACATGCACGAAAGCTGCTTGCTGAAAATAGTCATCTTGGGCCTGTTATCTCTATACCGGTTGTTTCATCTAACAGGTTTGATTTTACATTTGTGTAGCTGTACAGATATACACTGTGCTCTGAGCAGAATATGGCAGCTTTTTCAGTGATACTTGTACCAAGTTGTAACTGATTTGATCTAGGTTTGAGCCATGTTAGTCTGAGATTTATCTACATAATGCGTTCATCTTGACTTGTTTTGCCTCATCTGAAATGCATGCACACACTGCCTGGCATAAGCTGCTGTATATTGTCTGTTTCATTGCACTACGAATGATATACTGCTGCCTGATCTATTGCCTGATAGCATGCTTTTATATAGAAGGCAAACACATTGAACATAACTTACATATGAAGTAACTTCTCTGGTTTATTACATTGCATGCTGCTACTTACCACTTGTTGTGTTGCAAATGTGATGCTCCATTAATTAACCGAATATTTTTAACTTTTATTTTCCACTTTTGTAAGGTACCGGATAGTGTTGAAAGAATAAGATTTGATAGATTTGTCATAAAAAATAAACTTCCATGTTATTTGTGGACTAGAGACAGAGGACAGAGTTATATTAACTGAGTTTTAACACTATGCTCTTTAATGTTTGTTTAGCTGTATTCTTTCATTCATTCATTGTCTGTAAAGAAATATTTACTACATGATACTCTGTTGTCTGATCATAATTCATTTGTCGTAGTTATTTTGGTATACTTTCCTGTACATTAAGTCATCTTTTTATTCCAGCATTCCTCCTGTATGTGATGCATTGTTTGTTTACATTTAGCATTACAAATATCGCCAGCAAAGTGTCGATGCAGCGAAAGAATACATTCATTTCACGTCTACACAGCTATTGGCAGCTGAAACGACAGTCACTGAATGGTGTGCCATTACGTCGGGCCACTCGTGTCTCTGCGCGACAACTGATCAGATCTCGAGTAAGTCTTCATTATACAGTTTCATATGTGTAATGTACGCGCAGCATAATTATTTTCTGTATTTTGACAGTGGCAATACTTTTGTGATGGTTGAGCTATGTGTGTGACACAACATTTTTGTGATTACTGTATTTTGTCAGTTTCACAGTGCTTGCTCTGTTTGAATTTTGCTTTGTTGTTTGACAAATATTGTGGTGTGAAATTTACTTGCATGACGATGATGTGATTGTGTACAGCCAAGTCCTGGTACATTGTCACCTGCTCACTCTGCTTCTCACATTCATGTATGCATCTCGGCTGCTTACTTATTATTTCCTCTTGGCACTGCAGTAAATTATTTGCACAGTTCAGTCTTAACTCGAATCACACTCATTAAGAGTATTGTGGAAATATTGGTATTGAGCACATAACATTTATTAACTGCTGGACCTCGAGATAGAGTTGGCAAAATATGGCAACTCTAAGAACCCACCGCTAGATTAGATAGATAAAGCTTAACTAATGGCATTCTTTCTAACTAGAGATCTAAACTCAGTTTAGTGAAAATAAAGACACTGATAACAGACTTCTCTAAGGATATAATTATTTGATTTTGTAATTTGTAAGTCACTTGTTAAATAGTGCAAATTTGTTATTTTTCTTCTTTGCATTGTTGTTAGTGGTATATTAACCTATCCATACCATGCTGATATCTCTTCCGAGAGGGCATAAAAATACTAGTCTAGCAGATTAAAGTAAAGTAAGCAATTTAGGCTGAACCCAAAACTGGTGGTATTTGAAGTAGCAATTATTGACATTATTACAATAGATAGTAGCAGCATAGGTGAAATAACAACTGTGTCACTGGTATGGAATTGGTTTCATGTGTTGAATAAAGGGTTGGCATTAAGTATATAGATTTTGCACTGTAATGTGTAATTATGAGCATAACTAACTGCTTGAACTGTCACAGATCGATTTGCCGAGCGCTATAGAGAACTTTCGTCAGTGTCGACGGTTGCGGCAACAACTAGAGAAAGTACGTCTTCTTCTGGAACTGATCAAGAAACGAGAACGACTCAAGTTAGAACAGGTGAGAAGATGGTCGGCATGTCACTATTTTGGTGTTGATGAATTGTTGGGGACTGAATAACTTCATTTTATTTCTTGTTTCTCTGTTAAACTGAGTAATAGTGGTAAACACTATAAGTAGTTACATAATAAATGCTTCATGTATAGTATTTAAATGGTTATGGGTATATTTGTAAGCTATTTTCTAAATAGTTACGTTATTGGACTGTTTTAAATAATATTTAAATACTAATTGACTGTTTACTTTTTGTATTTACCACTATACTCTGTAGTCGGATGTCATGGAAGCTTTACTGGCATACTGAACAGCAAAAAGATGCCATATAGAAAGTGGTGTTAAAGAAAGGCATTTACTTCTTTGCCTGTTTTGCTGAGGACTGCGGCACCTAGTGACTCGGACTGTCAGTTTTAAAGTGCTTTACCAATGAACTTACATACTTTTGTTAATATGGCTATAGGTGAAGCTGCACGAAGCAGCAACAGAAGTTCGGCTGCGTCCAATAACCTTGCTGTTGAGGTGTGCCCTGGATCAGATTGAGGCACCTGCTGTGAGTATGCTATTGAGAAAGTGGTTGTATACATAGGCATCGACTTTTTTCTGGATGCTAAGTGGAATCATTGAATGGCTTGTCTTGAGTCATGCTTCTACTGAAGTCACATATAGCCTACCTCTATCCTCTGTAATGCGCATGCTATGTTTATCACGCGTAGCTGTGCTGTAGGGATTATCACATGACATTAAGTTTCTGTTGAAGAGACCGAGATGTATTATATATAGTGGAAAACGGACTGACTAATTACACTTTTTAAAGACATAATGATGGGCAGGTTTGCCATGTCAGTTTCGTATCTGATGTTTGAAACCCATTGAAGTTCTAGGTGTATTTGCATCTGCTGCACTCAGGAAGTCATTACCTGTATTTGTACATTATGATTGGTGAAACATTCAGTGTAGTAGATTTAAATCTCTCAGTTATTATGTGTCTGCCTCTGTTGTTAACAGGACAATGGACATTTATCGGAATTGCGGCGGAAGCTGAATGGATACCGTTCAGTGGACGAGTTTGCAAGAGATTTGCAGCAGGTGATTGCTGGTCTGCTTGAAGCAAGCGTAAACCACAGCACTGTGCACAGGACAGCCGTCAAAATGAAAGATCAGGTATACAGAGTGTAATTATAAGTGGTTGTTAGTTGTCCTGATATTTTTATTTATAAAGGTTACATCATTATTGAAGAGTTCTGTTGTATGTTCTAACATGTAACCGAGTCAGACATTTTACTGTACTCGGCACAGTTGCGAAAGTTACTGTGTAAAAGATGAACGAGACAGCTAATCTTTGTGATGATGCTTGACAGGCAAGCAAAGTTTTAAAGAGCTTACGTCAGAGTGCTGACAGAATTGGTTTTGACATGGCCACTGGCCTGCATTCTACAACATCAGTTGACAAGGCAAATGTGAAAGGTAATTATGTGCCGTGTTATGCTAAACTGTGATCAGCATGACGAAAATCGCTGTCATATGGCATTGCATTTGTAACATACTGGCACACAACTTATTTCTCATCGTTTGTTACTGGTGTTGTATTTGCATCAAGGATTCGGAGTGCTTGTACTGATGTGTCTTTGCTGTAATGCCCCTGAGTAGCGTGAATACTTAAATGCATTAGCACATAGTAGAATGTAGATGAGTAAAGTGATTGTAGCTTCCATAATAGTGTCCATTGCATTGCAGTCAGTCTTACATCTGCCCCATTCAGGCTTCAGCATAAAGTCATAGAAAGTTCAAAGTTAGCAAAAATGTTCCTGACACATGTAACTCACATAGTATGGCATAAAGTCCACCGTAACTGAAGGATGAAATTTGGCGGCGTCAGAGCACAGATTGTAATTATGTATTCTGTGTTTGTTCATGTAAACAGGTGAAAACAAAGCATTGGCCGAAAATGAGCCGGAGAGACCGGTGAAGATGCCGGAGAATAAAGTCGCCGAACCAGTTGCTGTATCTGGTGTCAATCGACGAACGATGATACTGTTCAGCAAGAAGGCCAAGCAGCGTCGGCTCAGCGCCATTCAGCTGATGGCTGCCAAAGATTTTGAGAAGAAAGAAACTGTGAAGATCGACAATACTCGAACAGATGTGTCTGAACTCTCGCGGCGCAGCAATGCCAATGGTTTCGCTGTGAAGTTACCACTGCAGGCCGAGACGTCAGTTGTAAATAACGCCAAACTGTCTGTTACAAAACGTCCGCCAGCTAAGCGGCAGCATGCTTCCGGCACCGATCGTACAGAAACATTTATCTGTAATGGTGGTGTTGGAGTGGGCAACGGTGTAGTTGCCAGTCGCAGCAAGCCCGGCATCAGTGACGAAGGTCGCAGGAAGAGTAACCACCATAAAATACGTGCGCTGGACACGTCAGAGATGTTAAATGGCATTAGTGACAGTTCCGATCTTTCGGACAGTGGCAGCTCAAGATATCCCATTCGAGGTACGTATTGTCCATTATGATGGCAACTACTTAGCCATTTAGCTTGCCAGGTTCATAACTGTATGGATGGTCTCCATTGTAAGTAAGTAAAAGCATTTCTAAAGCGTAAATAAGCAAAGTCACAGTGTGTCGTGGTCAGTTAATCCCAAACAGACATGTTTTCAGTTGCCATTTGAATTGTTAGTAGTTGATGTTTCGTCCTGATTGTGTGGGAATACTGCAGAGTGCCAATATGTTTAGTTAACTTATTCACTTTTTGGTTAATTATCATCTGGATTCTGTTTCCAGGAAAAAAGTCTGACAGTGGCATGCAGTCTGCGGTTCGTGCTTCTACACTACGTCCTCTTCATTGTGTCTGGGCCAAGTGCCGTGGTTTTCCATGGTATCCTGGCATGGTGAGGTGTATTTGTATTATTTCGTGCTGGTGTGATCTCTCAGTGTCACGATAAACTCAGTGCTGACATGGATAATGTGTTGCTGCGGCACACAACTGAGAAAACCAGTGCCTCGTGTAGTGGCTGACCTCTATGGAGTGGACTCGAATTAACATGTCCTTGTTTGAATATATCTAGTTTTATTTAGTCTAAGATTGCATGTTGGCTACTTATTGGCAACAGCAGGAGTGTTGGTCTAGTCAGGTGCGTGATATATGTCCTATGGTTTGTCTGTTAATGAAGTAAACCTGCAATGTGGTGGCCTAGAATTAGTCATCAAGCTGCTTAAATTATGGAATAATTTTCTAAATGTTCTGCTTTTCAGAGTTTAGATGAGATTATTCATTTTTCAGTCAAGAAACAAACCATAGAAATAAGCTGATATTTATAATTTGTTAATTTGATACCTGTATAAGCAGCACCACATTCTCTATATTAGCATTCTAGCGTCTGTTGTGATATATTGCAAACACTTGTTTATTTCAGATAATCAATCCGAAGATGCCACGAGCCGGTTACAATTTTAATGGCATTCACATACCAGCTCCACCAGAGTCAGTTTTGAACGTGCAGCCAGGTGAAACTGCAAACAAGGGCGACATGTACTTGATCCTGTTTTTTGACCCAAAGTGTACCTGGTAGGTCAGAATTGACTTTGCTGCTTCCATGTTAGGGTTTGTAAACCCGGGCTCTTTGTCAAAACCCGGATTTCGTGTTTTGATAATGCAAAACCAGGGTTTCAGGTTCGGGTTTTTCCTACATGGCCTTATAGTGAGTGTGAATGCCCCTATGGGCTACCGTGCTCATTTTATTGGGTAGAAGTTTGCAGTGAAACTTTGCATTAAAAGCCAGCAGCATGCAGACATGAAGCTTGCTGTCATGCATTATTATGGGTGACATGCATGGTCCAGACGGATGGGTATAAGCCTATGCGGAGGGAGTCTGGGGAATGTGAATCACCAAGCGGGAAGAAAATGCAAAGCCCATGATAGGGGACCTCGGGGACAGTTCTCCCTTGCTGAAAAGAAAATTAGGCCCAAATATAATTATAACAAATAATTGTACGTTGTCATGTCTTGTCCTACATTTTAAAGTGAATGCTGGAAACTTCAACATTTTTATCACTATATGATCCGTATAACTATTTTACCGCTGAAAAAGTTGGTGGAGCATGTTTGCATCTCGGCGCATAGGCCCAGAAGTTTGTGGATGGCTTCCGTCTCCATGGCAGAGAGCGCTCATGGTTATGCAGGCCACACTTCAGCCACCCGGGTTTCGGGGTTGGAAAAATGGTCGGGTTACCCGGGTTTTCAGGTTCGGGGAAACCCGGGTTTCCAACCCTACTCTCGTGTACTTCCCATAGCTATAATATATTTTCTACACAGCTACAATATACTTTGCATTTGCTAAAAATGTAGTGACTGGAGTGACACTAGTTGTGCGAGAAAGCTGCAGGTGACCTGCACACAGAGTGATAACATGTCATTGTTCATTATTGGTGTTACCGCTGGTAACGTAATGGCATCTAGTGTTTTATTAGGCTCTTGTGCTTTGTTCATGAACTGTATTGGCCAATTGATTTTTACAGATAAATATTGATAATGATATTATGTTATAACGTTGAAGCTCTCTTACTGAAAATGAATAATATTGAAACATCAAGGTGATACATAGCCAGAATGTTTGCACATATAATATTCTAAAATTAATTGTCTAAATTACATGACATCACTCACGTTTCTGTTACTATGAGCATTTGTCTGAAAGCCAGCATAGAATACTTTGTTGTAACTGACTCTATTAATGGATGTTTTTAAAAAAGTGACAGGCAAGTAAAGTATGCAGCAGCAAAATGCATTATATAGAATGTTGTTAATACTGTCGGTTTGATGCGTTATGTGTTAACAGGCAATGGTTACATAAAGATGCAGTTGAATCTCTCGGTGTGAACGCCAACGTGGACACTGCACGGCTGTCTAGCACGATGAAACCGAGCATGCTGAAAGCAGTGAAACAGGCATATGATCGTGCCATGGTACAGCATCGTGCCATATCTGCAGGAATTAGAAATTCTTAGGATCATTCGGGCCAGTTGTACATTGACAGTGGCCAACTTGAAAGCGAAGCAGAAGCTTGTAAATGCATTCTGTTATACATTGTACTGGTACAATATGCAGTGCACGGTGACCACTCTCCAGACATTGTGCAATTCACTTGACATTTCCTGACTGCATCACTGCTACCCAAGTTGTGATATCCGCATCATATTTAACAGTATAATAAACATGCAGTTGTGCTGCTACTAAATGTTGACATAGTCCCCAAATGTGAAGTCGGCAATAGTTTTCCTGGACAAGACATTTTCCATGACTTGGTCAATTTTGTGACATTTTTCATGACACCTGTCGAATCCCCTGACATTTTCATGTTTTCCAGACCAGTGGTCACCTTAGCAGTGATTTGCCAGTAAAAGTACTGTTAAGCTGCATTAGAATATATATTTATTTATTATGTTGTCAGTTGTCTACTTTTCACGTAGATACCGTTACTGTACAATCATGTTGTTGGCCGCCCTTTTTACTGTTAAGTGATTAAGTGCATGAAAAGAATACAAATGACACTGGCTTTGTGTATGATAGTAGAATACAATTTTATTACTGGTTTGACATTTGAAGATACAGTTGCAGGCTATTTATTGTTAATGTGCAAGTAATAAGTATTCTGTTTTGCTGGTAGCAGAGAACTGTAAATGAACACTTCAGCGTATTTTATTATGCTTAGTACACTGCTATCATGCACTAGAAAATAATGCACTTTTGTTTGTGTTGTGTGGTAGACATGGTTTTCGTGTTAAAATGGTATTGTTTCTGAAACTGTTCTATTTCACTTGGCATAAGAGTATGTCGCATGTCGCATGTCAATGAGTAATGCTTTAAAAGTGAGATTTGAAATACGCTAGTGTACAATCGTGTAGGCGTTGCATTGAGTTGGTAATATACTAGTATTTATTATGGTGTTACAAACTGCAGTCTGAAAATATTGCTCTTCAGTATACGACATCACTCAATTAGAGACATTGTCATTGTACTTTATTTTGTATGCTTGGTTGAAAGGTTAATGGTATACTTTTCTTGTTAGCTTATAAATAATGGTTGAACATGCGGATGCTTTTTGTCACTCAATTCAGAAACTCGGCTATTGCAGGGAAAACTTACAGTGCCCCATGCTATTACCTTCACCAAAGACTAATGTGTATCAGTTAAATCACTCAGAAAGTTGCAGATGAAGTTTTTGGGAAGGTTTAGGCCTTGGATAAGTAACGGTAAGATTTTGAGGATGATCAGATTCTTGATCCAGAAATTTTATTCAGAATTTTCGTTAAATTCTCAGAATTGAATTTCAGCATGTGGCTCATACTGTGCCCACATCATTCTCAAATTCTAAGAAACTTTGGCAGCCTTGGTGGAGCTTTGCATTGCCCGAGTTCTTTCTAGTCTGTAAATGTTCTTGTGCATAAAATGCCACTAACAGTTGGCTGTTGTCACAATGCAGACATATATTCTGTCTATAATCATGCGCTTCATATTAAATTTATGAAATGTTGCCTTTGATTTGAATGACCTTGATTCAAGGTAATAGACTCTTATCTTAATTTTTTGTTGGTTTTATTAAGGCTGTATGTGCTAAATATTAAACGCAGAAATGTTAAGTTGATCAGTGTAACATACCCAAATGTACCATTTCGCAGTGATCCATGGTAACCAGGAATGTCTCGCACTATATTACCGTTTACAGGTCATGTTTCACCGGACATTTGTCGCTCTGTCTTTGTGTGCAACTTCACATAAAAATACTTATCAGATCTTCGTGTAAAATTTAACCAGAGTTGTATCTTTGGACAAGGAAGAACTGGTTAAATTTTGGAAGGTGCCCACGTTTGGAAACAGATACAGGAATTACGAAGGATTCGTCAGGATTGCGAGATATGGCATTTTTCCATCACTGGTATCCTTGGACAAGGCCTTCGTGGATGTATGCGCTCTTCAAGTGCTTTTGCTGCTATAATATTTGGCAAAAATAAACTAGAATGGTGGGGTGCAGCTAATAAAAGTCAGAGATGGACTGCTAAGCAGAACTGATGTTGTATAATACTACACTTTGTAGAACCACTGTACAGAACTAATCCTTTCACAACAAAAATCATGAGTGTGATCTGGTGAGAGTGCTTTGTGGCAAAGCTGCTATATCCTGTTACAAGTTAACTTCAGATAAGGCATCATTTGTAAAATAGTGATTTTAAATCAGTTAACATTAACAAATGCATGTACTACTGATTTTGCTTCAAGGAAGTTCAGGCATAGTGCATGAACAATAGGTTTACTGAGTAAAATGAATATACACAGGGACATAATGCCATGCATATCATTTGTTACAACAGACTAACAGCAGACTTTACCCAAATGTCAGTTAAGATGATGCGATAACATCGGCAGCGACGATGACAGTTCCAAGCTACTAAGTAGACAACGTTGCAACTACGACGAATACACAAATAGATGTTTTTGCTCAGTCCATCACATTCAAGTTCTTACAGTTACGACTGTCAAACTCTTTCGTATCACACACGATATAACCTCTGAGAGGCAACTACACACAATACACAGCAGGTGTCACAGATGATACGGATTACTGACGCAAAGGCGTCCTGATGGAAAATAAGATGTGGCAAACGTACATACGACGTGCACATGACTAAACAAACCGATAGATGTTATGCGGTACATAGCTTTGAGCAAACCGGCATCGACAGCGCTGCTACAGCCAATCTGACAACAATAACTTCTAACATCTACATCAATATACACAAGTACTCTGCGGCTAAGCCTATGCACGCATTCTACGTAGTTAACACAGCAGCTACAAAACGTATAAATTAAGGCTGGCAATGATCAGTCATCAATTTGTGCAGACGTAGAAACAAAGAACAGTGTGACTTTTCCTGCAGAGAACAAACAGACGTTAAGAGTACCGAAGGAAAAACACCCAAACATTGTAGAAGATGAATCTCATTGCCTAGTGCAAATCATCCGATATCAGGAAACATTTTAAGATTGTGTTATCAAAGTAACAGTCACAAAAAATTACATTAATTTAGTGTACCAAATAACATGCCGTAAGTGGTTACAAGCCACAACTTAGAATTCACTAAAACAACATACGACATAGCTGCATTCTACTCTGGACACAGCATCCAAATGTTCTTTTTTCAAAAATCTGATACTTGGATATGACATCACAAATGACTATAGTGCATTGCATCAATGGATTTCAATATCACGACCTCATCAGTGGCTTGATGCTGTATTCACTGAAGCACAATGCAAAGGACATTAATAGCATAAGCACAGGCATTTGCCATTATACTGCCTACTCCAGACACCAAATATTACTAATGAACGTTATCAACTGCTGCAGCTCCTCAGTGTTTAACACTGCAGTCTCCAGATCAGCAATATTCACAACAATTACATAAAAACTTGTTCTGCTACGTGTGAATGACAGAGCACAAGGCCATAACTGGGAATTTTCTTCGGGGAGGGGAAGGCTTTTGCCCTCTTTTTCTTCCTTTCCTTTTTCCCTGCCTTCCCTTCTTTTTCCGATCCATTTCCCTTCATCCCAAAGCAGGCCATTAAACCCCACGAGGAATCTGGGGGAGTCCCGTAAGCTCTGCCTGCAGGGTCCAGAGCAGGACCCTGGATGCAAATGCATTCGTGACGTATTCAGAGCCATCGAAATTTGTTTGAAGAATACAAATAGCGTTCTGGTGATAACTTTTAAAATTTTATTTACGGCATGTTCAAACACCCCAAACACTCCCAGTGATGGCCTTGAGAGCGGACAATTCAATGAAACGTGCTGAAAGCAGTTACTGCAAGTTTTGACGGGACAACACAATCTGCACAATGCAGCGACACACAGATGTCTATTTTGGTTTAGTAACACTGAACTAGTACAAGTGTAACAACCGTAGAAACTGCAGCTTTTACATCTATCATGGGTGTCTCAACATGTTCTCAGTATACATATAAACATGCAGCAGCCAAGTAATATAAAGAAAACCAAAAAAACTGAAATCACTTTGTCTACGTGTCAAAGCACCGTCAGCATAAGTACTGCATGAAAACTAATATAAACATTTCATGATAGATGTCCATATGTCTGCTAAGACTGGCAGTGGTTTTCTACTTACAGACAGTCCTTCAAAATGACACACTTCCACGCTATTTCAAGTACAGAACATTTTGGCATCAAAATGGCAGTAAAGAACACTACAAACAAACTACCACACTTGCAATAAACCGTTCAAGAGAAATATCACAACATTACGTTATCTCTACATGCATACGTGATGTGTATATAATGCCCAATTTACAACAGATACAACATTTTTATTTATGATTCTTAAATAATGCTAGAGTTAACAACAGCAATGGGCTGGAGTATAGAACATTCTAGTCGCAGCTAATACTTGGCCCATTATTCTTTAGTTAATGATGGCCAACACCAAAGTTGTCCATAAAGTTGCACCACTATATGCCCTTTGCCCTTAATAAACACATATGATTCTAACTAAAAGTAATGATAAGTAATTTCCAACAGATGACAGTTTGCTGAAAAATATGGTCCTTACATTTGCACAGTAAAAATATTTTTTCACAGAATTCTGTGGCATAAAAAGCATAAACTTACAGGTCTGCTTTCACATTACTATATGGCAGAAGAAATTCATTCACTGAGGCTACCTTACTAATGCAGAAATTCAGTTTAGTGCCAGGGTTCTACGTCAATACTTCACAACAGTTCTACAATTCAACATGCAGTAGACATTATTGGATTTTCCAAAGCCCTGTGCAAGCAACGGCTGAGGTTTTTTAGCATGCAAACCAAGCCAAAATTTGCTGAAATGCCATAAAACACAGAAAATTGTATGCCCTACTGATCAACAGCGTGCACCTCTCATAATGGATGATGCCGTTTGACGCGTACGCAAAAACATGACCTAATTACATAACAAACGCAGTTACTGCAAGTTTTGAGGGGAAAAACATGATCTGCACTATGCAGCTGTACAGTTGTAATGGATGACACACAATCACGCGACATACATGAATTATTCACACAGCAGTGTGCAGTAACAGCATACCAAGCAGCACTAAAAACTTTCATGACAAATCATAAGATCCTGACTAAAATCACAACTGGATAGAAGTACAGGCAGAAGCTGACCATGTAACAACAGCACATAGAAAAAATGTCATTCTGATACGACGATAGATAACGTAACATAAAATTACTAATATGAACAGCTATACATCTTGAATATCTGCATTGTCAACCCAGTCTAAAACACAATACAGCAAACTAGATAACTCTGAGAGAATTCATTCCCTAGTGAAGCCGGGATGAACTGGTGGCGCCACCTAGTAAATGCTGATAAAGCATGGTGGTGCAGCAGGTGTCTCAAAGAACAAGTAATGGATACAGACAGCTGTATAACACCAAACTGTAGTCAATTTTTCCTTGTCCTTTCCTTTCCTCCTTCCAAAATTGGCAAAAAAAATTCCATAAAATGGGGCCAACATACAGAATAATGCCAAGGAAACATAACTTCCTGCTTCATGAAAATAATTAAACACAATTTTAAAAAATTAATACACACTGTTCAATAAGTACAACACCTGCTGAAAGATGACATTTAAAATCTAAAAAGTTTAGCGAGAAAAGTAACAAATTTAACATCAACAATGTGCACATGATATTGCAATCAAATCAGCAGTGATGCACAGAGTGATATGTAAGCTGAAAATATGACACCATCCCACTGCTGTTAATTGTTACCACACAGCAATACCAGCTACATATGATATATAATTTATATATAACATATAATTAATTACTTTCCATAAACTACACAAGCATAACAAATTAATGGGTCTAAGACCGTAAATACTGCTCTCAGCAATAATAACTAATTAAAAAACAGATGTCAAGTAACTAATTCGTAAGTCAACACTTACAAACTAGCAACATATAAATTAATGCTTTGAAACACTCAACATAACAGCTACATAACATGACAATGCTAAATCAAATTCCACAACAGTAACAGACATTAGTGTTAAAAGCAAGTCAGCGTACAGTCAATGTTGCATCCGTATCTTTTTAACTACTAAAATGGCGGATAACAATGAACAAAGTACGGTACACACTAAAAACCACCACCAGCATGTGAAGTGCAAAATGCAATCTTTAGCTGCAGTGCTCGAAAGAAAATGCCACACACAGAAAAATCAAACGAGACATAACATCACAAAACAGTTCACAGACTCAGATGTCGTGGCAGTGATTTAAAGTAATATAACCAGCATCACCTCTGCGCTGTATTGCTGCTACTGTCAACTCGAACATGCACACAGGCCATTTCTATTATCATTAATCGGCAAATTAAAATATTTGCCATTAACCGGACATATAACCATCTCAACATCACCGGAAATATCTTAACAAAACTTCACTTAGTGTTCACTTCAACTGATCACCGGACGTTACTGATTTCTCAAGAAACTGGCATGAAATGCAACAGCTTCGGTGCCTGACTGCTGAAACACAGTACTGGGCAGCCGTGGATAATAGGATCCAACTGCTGCTTGGTAAACTGGTGTCGGCACAACTGCGGCAGGTCGGCTGGTATACAGACTGATTGGTGGCAAGTTCGGACGTACGGCTCTGCTTACATTATCAGCTGAAGAGCCCTGGTGCCGCAGCATGTGCCGGGAAAGATACGTTTCCTGTGCGTACGACTTACCACAAACCGGACAAATCTTGGTCTTTAGATGTTTGGTCTCGCTGTGCTTCGGAATATGATCACGCAGTGTCGCTTCGTCGCTGAAGCACTTGTAGCAGGAGTAGCAGCGAAATGGACGATCAGTCATGTGGCTGCGCATGTGGCTCTGGAGATTGGACAGCTGTGAGAATGCTTTGGAGCAGCCTGATTGCTGGCACCTGCAAGTAGCATTTCTGTCTTTACTGATACAGACAAAGAAAACAGTAAGTGACGAAAACGAAATATTTTTTGTTAACTGTATCTGTAACTATAACTTAAAACTGCTCTAAGCAACCATAACTAATAATCATCAAAAGTGTGAACCATATAACTAACAAGTAACAGTAACTAAAATATCTCAAAGTAGTAGTAACAAAATATGATTCACTGTTGTTATATTGCATC
>Ga0209562_1000337_pt1 | contig 16606 bp, 12 predicted proteins | sample WorMetvacBELIZE2_FD_187399 | JGI IMG/M metagenome (GOLD analysis project Ga0209562, IMG submission 187399) | Marine gutless worms symbiont microbial communities from Max Planck institute for Marine Microbiology, Germany - Olavius vacuus BELIZE.2... | ecosystem: Host-associated > Annelida >... | reverse complement strand
GTCTGAAGATTCATCACCAACGTGACGTCTCCTGTGAGTCTCTGCTACAACCTCCGTGTCTAAACACATGCATCAGTATAACGGGCATTAATATTTCCTGCCTTCAACAATTCATCAACGCAGTGCCAGCATTTCATTTCACACATGTTGTAGTCTGCAGTCAGTTGTGTACTCTGCTTATCTGACAAAGTTATTCCCTCTGCTACTTGGTGAATGACTAAGTGCTTGGCCATAGAGAGACCCTCCATGTTCAGCTGGATGATATGTAGGGCCAGACCAACAACCAGAAAGGCTACACCTTCTGGGTGTTGGTCTGCTGGAGCTGGAGACTTAAACGGGATTTGGTCAGCAGGCAGCATCAACGGTTTACCCAGTTAAGCAGGTACTTTGTATCAGAAATTAACTAGGTAATCACAAGCAACGCATTGTGAGCAATGACGCCATTCAGCCACTGGCAGCACTAATGCATGTTCATCAATGAATTTAACACAGAATAATATAAACATCAGCATATCAATGCACAGCACCTCCAACATGAGGACTTGTGGCCGGATGTTTCTTTGACGCAGACGGAGACAGAGTTGGTCGGTGCCGGTGGTGGCTGCGCCTGGCACTGTCGTGTGGACGGCCGCTTGCAATCTGACCAAATGAATGATTGGATGATGAAGAAGAATGATGTCCTTGTTGCATGCCAGCTTCAAACGACATCGCAGACTGAAACCACAACAAAAAACAGCAAATCACTCAAAACATCACACTTAATGGCTCGGGTGTGCACATCTGTAGGCCCTAAGGTTGGACTTTTGGCATTATCTTAGCAATTTTGTCACAATGCTCTTTCTGAGCCACTGATGACTCATACTGTTTTGGAGACTGGTTCTCCTGGAAGACTAAGACAGCAAGATTTCTGTACCAATACATCACACAGAAGATAAAGGTAAATGTGGATTTGTACAGTGCCTCGTCATGAACTCAACTCTAAGGTGCTCAGGTACGGCATGCGTTCTCAATGGATTTCACAGTTTCACCTGTACACCCTGTATTCGTCTGCTGACGGAATAAACCATACCTGCCTTTTCCTTTCCAGTCGAAGCTGATCCAGAAAACAAGCCATTGTATCTGGCTCTTCTATTTACAGTTCATTTTATACCTGACATGTCATAAAATATAACTATACTCATTGCTAAACATGCTATAAAACTTACTGAATAGCGAGATTCTTGCCCAATGCATTTTGCTTTGTCACTGACATCGGTGCTGGCACTAGTGTGCATTCGGTACCAAGCATAGTGCAGCTGCTGTTTCATCTGACAACATTAAACATCCACGTCATTCACGGATTATCGACAGTGGACGAGTAAGCACAATGTAACCTCTCATCTGACACATGATAGGCCATTTAACAGACGAGAAAACTACTGATAATATACCTCAATATGTGTAATGCATTAAGGCTGTGCCCACTGCTAATACAATTATGATACGTTAGCAGCAAAAGCAAAATGGCCGAAATATCAACAACAAGCATAGACTCATTTTACTGCCATTCTCATTAGACTTTTGTTCAGACTAAATTTGACCTGCATTTGGTCTAAGACTATGGCTAAGCCCTAGGGCTCAAGACCGAAAGATACAGATTTAACATAGAGAATTCCCATCTTTAGACCGTTTAGTTCAGTTTAGCTTTAGTCTTGGACCAAATGTTGACAAAAGTCCGGTCTCAGCCTTTAGGCTTAGACCAAAGTTTGGACTTAAGTCTGGTCTTAGACCAAATCGCCAGTGTGAGGTCAAATTCGGTCTTAACTTTGGACTTAGACCCAAGTTTGGTCTAAGACTTTAGTCTAAGCCTTTAGTCTTAGCAGAAGTTGACCTCACCCAGTGTGCTAACAAATATGAACATGCAAACAACAGTTACACACATACACAGAGAGAAATTGAAATTAAGTAAACAACACGAGAAGATCAAATGCTCACAAACCTCTTTACTGAGAATGATGTATGCAATTACGATGAACACCGACTGCAGGCAGGTGGACGCAAGAAAGAGATAACGAAATGCAACGACATCGGCGTTGTTGATAGACAGGAATGCAAACACTGCTGCCAGGGACATCAGAGGAAGAAGCACCATTCCAGCTCGAAGACTATACCTACACATATGTTAACAGATAACTGCCACTGTGACCTACAGCAGCATAGGCATAGCCAGGATTTTGTCTGGAAGGTGCACTTTTTTTCTCAAAAAAGTAGTCGTCACCCTCAAAATAGCGTCTAAATATACCTCCAATCTAAGCTACCCAGCATAAACTGGCCTAAAAATTGACTCTTGCTTTGACTGGGGGGTGCACTTCGTGTCCTGGGGTTGCACTTACACATTTTCCTGTAAATTAGGCCTGAAAAAAAATTTTTTCTCCGCCCTGGGGGGTGCAGGTGCACCCACTGCACCCCCTGGCTATGCCTATGTACAGCAGTAAGACAATATTTAATCTCTTATATGGCACAAAGAAACTGAAACAAAACGTTAAAAACGTACAGGTGCTCCTAGATTTGATGTGAGTGCTATGGCTGGAGTATGTATGTATGGCCCCAGTATGTATTCAGTCCTAATAACACCACGGCTGGGCTGTCACACTACCACGGACATAAATAAATAGATACACATATTTGTATCACATCCTGCCATGAGGTCATATGGAACACTGTAAAACCTTCTTGCATGTCTCATAAATTAATCCCATAGCATGCACACCTAAATCTTGATACTACTCGGCATGGCAGTGAGTTATATCCAGGAGATGCTGCTAACTCGCTAACGTACAGACCATGCTGTGCTAAGCTACTCAGACAACACAACAGCCTGATTGCAACAAAGCACAATTTTAAATTCAGCGATACACAAAACAGACACAGTTATGTGATGCTGAGTTGCAGTACGATTGACGTTTTAACAAGACTGAAACAAATCTGCAGTTTCATTACGTAAACTTAAATCCTCTTAAAACATCACAACTGTGAAAACGTACTTCAGATAGCTAGCGTCAACGTCAGCATGTCGGAAATGTCCCTGACACGTTGTGTACCACGCCGCAAGGAATACAATCACATTTGCCTAAAATGACATTATTATTACTACAATATAACTCATCACAAGCCACCTGAGTAACATCATTTGAATTACATTTATGCCAATATGTACAACAAACTACAGTGCAAGTTCAGTTTCAAATGATAAAGGACATTTGTACACACAACATGTAAACGATGTACAGAACGAAATGGAACACAACTAATTCAGCAATGTGAACACGATTTAGTGACATCATACTGATAACAATAAGTGAGCACAAACATCACCAAATTTTCTACTACAGGCACCTCACTATGTACTAAGGAATCACACAGCGATGATGTATACAGAATGTGTGAGAATTAGCTAGTTGCCTGATTAATGCATGGCCACTTCCAGCAAACCTGTTGCAACAAGCACCGAACGGTGCTTGTTTGGGTGCGTTCTTTTATTGAACCAGATTTATTTGACAATAATGTAACATTCGACAATACCACTCCGATTTATCTGATCAATCTACTCTGAAAATTAGGGTTAGGATTATGGTTAGACTCAAGAGTTTCACTATTTTAGCATTTTTTCACGGAGAATGACGAAAATAAGCACCTTATCTTCTGCGAATTTCATGGAAGGTAACATGTTGGTAAAAGAACGCACCCAAATTATATATTCTTGGAGTGCCGTGCATAAATGAGGCAACTAGCTAATGAGAAAGCATGCATGTATTGCTCTACTGGTGCTGCCACAACAATGCTTCATACAGGGTGGCCCAAAAAATGGCACAGTTTTTTTGTACACCTTAACTTCATCAAATATTAACGGATTTTCAAAATTATTTCACTGTCAGAATCAGGAAAAAATTGATAATAACACTATCACTAAAGATCCCACCACACCTCAAGTGTGTCGCTACACTACCTTGTGAAATGTCAAGTGTCTTAAAAGCAACAACTGAAACATAACATAAGAGTGAAGCATCAAGCAACATACAATGAGAATGAAGCAGACGGGACCCGCCAGACTCCAGATCAGCAGATCACCCATGTGCATCCAGCAGCTGTGAAAACATTAAATCAATCAGAATGAAGCATTACTGTTACATGTTATGCCATCAACAACTAGTGTCACTAAAAACTGAAGATCAGCAACAACTGTCATTCAATATAACAATAATACGCTAACAAGCAAATAGTTCATAAATCTGTACAGTAAGTTAAATGAAGTATGATTTTTTCTTCAATAAATTTCCAGAGAACTACAAATGCAACCAATTATAATCACTGTAAGAACAATCTGACAAACTGCAACTACAAATAAGAATTTGCTGAGAACTCACCTTTGTCGACTGCCATATCCCTCAGTGTCAAGGCCAACTGAGAGTCCAACAACAATGCCAGGAATAACTACAACATGAATGGCAAATTCTCTTTCACACTGTACAAATCATCACCATTATACCCACAAACACTGTCATTATGTACACTAACATCACAGTCCAGTCAGCCAGTGAGCAAGGTTCAATGGCTCACTAGATGTAAATTATGTCACTTCAGCTATGATTCTTTTTGACATAAGATCATGCACAGTTGTAGCACACAATACATAGTACACAGCGTTTTTGACTGAAAGGGGCCAACCTGGAGTTTGGTCAAAGGTGACAGATTTGAAATGCCGAACCCCTACTGACTTCCTGGCTTTTTGGATATCATTTTCTAGCTAACACTGTGTCAAAACTGTCAGTATCGATTACTATTTACAATTACTATTGGCAATCAACTATTACGGAAGCAAGATACCACAGCATAGATAATTCACTATATTGCAACATTTTGTCTAATATTGTGATAATGAGCTGCATTGTAAGAGATAATCAAGTTACGAATGACCAGTGTAAGATCAAGCAAAACGATTCTGGTTGATGATTGCATGGCCATTAGGCAATAATTCCATCTGTAGTAACCATTATTTGTGTCCATTAGGCCATGACCAACCTCTCACCTATATACACCCTTGTCACAATAGAGTACACAACAGCTCCGATAATCTTCCCTCTTTGCTTCCAGAAAATCACCAATGCTCAGATGTGGAATACTGGAGGAGTTGGAAACAGATAGTCAAGCAAATCACAAGTATAAATGAAGACAAAATGATCATCATTTACTAATTATAAACAAACAGCATGCAGCAGACCCATTCCACAAAATTCCTGCAAAACAATTAGCCAGCTATCCTTTTACAAGCAAATAAAAACTGCAAAAATATTAACATCAACTAGTTAAAATTAGAAAAACCTAACCATAGCCGAGGATATAGTAGAATCTCATTGGTCCATGGTTGACATCACGGATGTCCGTCATGCGACGGTAAATATGAAGACTTTCAACAAACATCCAGCAGAAAGCACACAGAAAGAAATAGTGCAGTATGATGGCCACTAGTGTGCAAACGACCTGAAAAACCACATAATTAATATTTCATTGGCATAACATTAGCATATTAATTATCGCAAAACATACTGCATGGAACAAAGACGGGACTGTATCATAATACCAATTTTAAGTAATTTGCCAATGACTCCATGTGAGGAGATTGAATTATCCATAAACTGCTAATAATTTATGGTTAAAAAAACGTCAAATATGCCTAACGCACTGATGTGCAGATTAAGCTTTAGTCAAATGAACAAGCACTCATAATCATCTACCAAGTGTGACGGTGCTGGCAACATGTTCCACGGCCAAGGACCAGCATATGCAAACGACCTGTCATCCAGGTGAGTTTTAATCCATGGCACAACATGTATGCATGGGTCAGATAACTGTAGTTGGCGGCGCTGGCAACATGTTTTAGCTGGCATTCCTCCGATGAATATGGACATGGTGCAGTGTATAACAAACTGCACGACAACATTTTAAATCTTTGTTCATCGTATTCTTGCTTGTTGCTGTTTTGTTTGCAAATGTGCTACCATATTTCACTGTGAATAAAGATGAACATACTTATCAATAACTACTGCCACAGTTATAAACAGTTTAATGTTTAGAAAACTAAAAATGTGAAAACCTTTCCAGAAATCCAGTACCTGTAATGATGGGTCTGTTCTGTCAATGCCAGCAACAAAAGCAATATAGGCAACAAACAGTGAGGCAACCAAGTTTGTACGAATACTGTTTGCATTGCTGTCGATTCCGCGCACGAACCAGAACAATGCAAATGCCACAGCAAGGCAGAACAAAGCAACTGCAAGACCCGAGTATGTGCTGACCTCCAGCACAAATGCTTTTGCCAATGTCGCCTGAAACAAAAGCATACAATCCAGCACCTCATCTCGGATCAAACAGTCTCAACTATAAATATACATACTAAATAAGCAAATAATTAAAGAGAATTTATGCACGGCTCGGAAAACCAAAGAAGTCACTAAGTGTCACAGACTCAATTGAACAAATGCATTGTTAACAAATTTAACAGACGCCTAAAGCAATCACCACATGTAACAAAGCCAGCGACATGTTCTACATCCTCAGAGCAGAAAAAGCAAACGACATGTCACCCAGACAAGTTCTATGAAAGTGACGGATGACTGACATTGCAGCAGCTGGTACTCATCTGACAGTTATGGTGTTACTGGGCATGCAGTGGCTTGATCATATAGTAGTGCTGTATTGTAATTAAATTTTATAAATGTAATTATCACAGCTACATAATTATGAAAGCACTGCATTCAAACAGATGACTTGGCTACTGCTGCATGTGTAATACTAATAAATCTGCAAAACATCCGTCAAAAATATAACAGACAAACGGCATTCACTAAGTACATATCGATGCACACAAGGCATTTATTGCATATATAATTAATGCTGAAAATTGTGATTCTTATGCATTAGATCTTACATCATCATCAGACAAATCCATGAGAACAGCAAATGTTGAGAGATGCCTGCAGCGACATTGAACGTATCTGTACTGTGACTCCTGGTATCTGCTCGTCAGCTTACATCCACGTTCCGACCAGTAACCATCCACTGACCTACACCAGATGAACAGTTGCACATTCACTCACTTACAGCTACGACTTTGCTCAAACAAGGACAGTTAAGAGTCACACAGGCAAGAGTAGGACAGTTAACAGCCAGAATGTTTAACGTGTATCATGTACGACAATGATGGCGTCATTTGTCAGACAAGAGTAAAAGTAGGTTCAGTACAGGGCCTCACCAAATACACTGTCAGTACCACCACATTGACATAGATAAACCACTAGGCCAACAACTCCATGAAAGTAGTGCGTGCCTTTTGAATGTTGAGCGATAACAGGGAAACCTATTAATACAGTGTATAAGACATCAGTTACCAAAGACTCCACTGCTGCTGCTAAAGCCGCGTATAAATGCCGTAAAGTACAGTGGGCAATTTAATGTTGACGAGTGTATTTTTTGTCTTTTTATTATCACTGTACTTTGGGTATAATTTTCATAATAAATAAATAAATAAATAACTCGCATGAAAATAGTTCCTTCTAAACAGCATGTGCCTAAGCCTATTAAATTACTTGCAGGCATCGGGAACGGAGGAAACTGTGCATTAATATGGAACACAGCGATACTGTGAATAAATGGTCAACATTTCATACTTTTACAATCTATTGAGGTCTATCGGAAACCGTGACAGTTGAACACCTGCGGATTTTGTGCCCATGCCGGCACGCACCGCTTTACCGCCCAATGCAAATCTTGGCTTGTTAGACTGGAGTTAGTGGTCTAGTGGTTTATCTATGTCAGTGGTACCACTACTATTATAGTGATAATGATGAGAACTTCCTAGTGTCCATCCAGTGTCAAAGAATTATCATTAGAATTAGTAAGTATACTTATGCAGCCCATAAAATGAAAGAATCATCTCCAATGCACTGAATGCATAATCTACTGGAATAAAAAAGTCTTTAAAAGAGCATTTGAAGATAGCTATTGATGTTGATTTTTGCACTGACATATACTGCTCATAAAATATTCACACTCTTCGTACTAAACAAAATGCTGCATTAGTTACCCTTCTGAATGAACCCAGGACACACAACGCGGATTTGAACGACCCGCAGACAGTAACTGGCGAAAATGAAACGTGACCGGTTCAGTAATGCGAACATGATTCAGTGATGTTCCATTTATAACATTCAGTGAGAAGACTGCCGAATTTACTACAACTGGCACCTCACTATTCAGTCTACAACACAACAGACAACACAATGCTATCAACTCTGAAACAAGTAAAATGCTTTAAAACAGCAATAATTAAAAATCCACACTTTTTTTACCTAAGCTGACAAACAGAACGTGACACATTCACAACAAAATGTTGATATGAAAACAACAACCTGGAAGCTCTGACAACAGTTGGCATCATCAGTTCACCAAGTGTCTGATACAAGGTGTAACCAGTCACAGCGGCCAGTCTGTTGCCGCTGAAAGTCCGCTTTGAAACCAATGCTAAAATCATACCAAAAATGACTCAAAACTACTATTTCTATTATACATTTTTATTGACTAAGTCATATGAAATCAACAACTTCAGACTAGACTTTTATTTCCTGTACTTCGAGTGCAGTAACTGCTGTAGTCTGCAGCCAGTGGCTTGCATTGTCTGGCTGTACCATGGAGCGATTGCAAAGTACCTTCAAGTGTTCTAATAGACACGTGTTAATTACACAGTTCATGGCCTGTTGTTGGCCAGATTCATTTGAGCACATCTGTATAGCTTTCTAGAATATAGAAGCAATTCAGCATAAAACATGTGTGTAACGAGGCAGTATAAAACTTGGGTGCAAAACATGGTCAGCTGCAATAGGGTGGTTGACTGCAACAGATTTATTCTTAAGTTCACACAACTTGTAACATTAAAATGTCACTTCAACTTAAAAAAAGATCCATTGATCCATTAGTGATGGATCAATACACAGAGATATTGTGTTGATATCATTATGTGTAAAATGTAACAATGACCCATCTCTAGTCATCACGGATGACGGTACGAACACAACAACATTCAGTAAGTTGAAAGCAAGTTTTACTTACCGGATGAAGTCGGTACTTGTAGCATCGACCGAGGAAGCAGGACTTGTGTGGACTTGTCAAAAATGTCTGGATTCTGAACCTTGTTGTTATATTTAGGAATGTGCATTGATGTGAAGTTTCCAGCAGAAATGTAGTCAAGTCCAATCACTACAGTCACAAAATACAGCCACACAGTGTATTGTATGTCATCGTGGATAAACCATACATGATGGTCTGCACTTTCACTGATCACCTTCTACTGACAGCTGAAGACATTCTTGCACTGACTGATCTTCAGCAGCAACTAAGCAGACTTAGCTGATCATGATATTTCACTTGAATGCCATCTGAATACCAACATCCTTGAGCAGCTGTTACTGTTATATGTAATCTGCTCTTCAGCATCTGTGTGATAGCATCGCTCTCATCAGTACATTTTAACAGTTTCCAGTAACAATAATATTGTGATGCTGATAACGATTCTATTCTATTCCATTAAACAATTTTTATAATGGCCTAAATAGCAAAACTAACGCGAGATCTAATAAATCGAAATCGAAGTGACACTGACATAGTCAAGTTCACAATGATAGACACACCAATGTTATCATGTACAGCATCAAATGGCTGAGTGAAAGTCTGTGGCATGTTGCGAGCCAATACGGAAGTGTACTCCTCAACTGCACGCATGAGATCAACAAGTGCTTGTGGCTGAGCCGACTGAATACGAAGCCACGCTTCTTTGCATCTCAAATCCAGTATCCGCCCAACGCTGTTAGCAAGATGCTGGAAACAAATTCAGCACAAACAATGTTTACAACAACACACAGGAATATACAAAGCAAGGTTCTGTTTCCATTGGTGAGAAGTAAACAGGTTGTTAAATCGTAGCATTAATACAGTGCACAATTAGTCAAAAAATTTATCAGTCTTGAATTTAATTGATGGATTTCTGGCAGCATAGAATCAGTGCAGGCTTGGACAGAGAGTGTTAATGCAGATGGTTACAGTGATTTTTGTAACCGACTTTTGGATAAACTATTCCAAAAGTCGGCTGCACCAACAAAGTTCTGAAACATCATCATCTATACAGTTATAGGGAACTGCAGAAATGGCTCAGACAAATCACCTGTACAAAATTGCGATCCTGAGTGTGAGTAAGATTGAGGCCGGACTGGAGCGACTCATAGCGCAGCACATGTACCACAAGTCGTGCTGTCACGTCAATATCGTTGTCGTGCAGAACAGCAGGATACGATGTCACATTCGTTGCTTCGTTCAAGTGAAATATCATGCTCTTTGCAACGAATGTATTTATTTCCAGTTGTCGTCTCTCCACTGCCAGCAGCTACATACAACAACAGATGCTACAGCATTATCAACATGCTATGCAGTTAATAACTCAATAAATAATTTAGGCAGCTTCTTGTTATGTGAAAGTTTAATATCAGGCAGTTACAGAGAAGGATTTGTGAATGCCAATGCCAATTCCCCAACAATACATTAATATATTACAGGCGAGTTATAAGGACCTGTATCAAATAGAAACAGCACACAACAAAATACAGGGAAGTACTGACCTGTGACTTGAGATTCACGAATGCATCTGAAATGCAGTCAGAAAGATCCGGTTTGAGCCATCCATCTGTTGTGCCATTACAGAGTCGGACAGCTATGCCACTGGAATGACGAGGACAATTCTGACGTGCCAGAGATCCAAATGGTGTGCGTTTCCACCAGATGCCACTGTGAAATGACCGCGGACACGCATCATAGATGACCTCGCAGCCTTGTGTTGTGACTTCGGCAGACCGGCTTGCACAGGCATCACAGCGACGACCGATAACACCATTGCGGCAGTGGCACTGTCCCGTTGAGATGTTGCATGACCGGCCATAGGAACCGACATCGTAACAGTCACATGGGTAGCAGGTGTCATTGACACGATAATGATATACCTGCACATAATTAATCAACCAACATGATGCACCTACCAAACACGATCTGTTCAAAGTGCTGAATAATGCACCAGGTGTCTAACTAATGATTACGTCTTAGCACTTATGCAAACTGTCCTTGAAGCATAATGGCAGGCCGATTTTATTGCATTTGTAACAATAATGATGATGAAGATGATAATGACAATAATAATAGTAATAATCAGACACGATAACAGAAATCACATATAACAAAAAATACAGAATTGTGATATAATATTGGCTGGCAATGTGGAGCCATCATTCATTACAGCACAGCACAGTGGGTAACGAAGGGTTCATATACTTCATGAAAGTTAAATGATCCTAATTTTACATTGGCTCCATACTGCAAACTGTCCATAACTTCAACAATTACCCACAGTTTACATACAGTAGATGGTCTTTGATGGCAAACCATCCATCGGTATGTTACCACCAGCAAAGTGCATTTGGTCTTGTTGTGACCGTGACCTTTGACCTTCTGACCACAAAATGTCCCTGATTGCACCAAAGTTGTTAATTTGGTGAAATTTCCAAAAGTGGTCTATAAGATACCATGCTAACAAACTTTTAGTATATGATCATAAGTGCATGCTCAGCCTCTCACACAGACAGCCGGACAACAGAATGCCTCCGGTGGCTGACAGCCAGCTGAGAGGCATAACTATTTTAGTGTGTACAGGTACATACCCGGCAGTTGCACTCTCCTGTTTGCTTGTCACAACTTGGATCAAATCCGCGGTCCTTAGGACAGTTGCAAGGTCCACAGATTGGTGATCCCCACCACGACGAAGGACACGTTTGATTGACAGAATGTTCACAGTAGCGGCCTGTGTGATGGTCATCGCATCGGCAGATGTAGCCACCGGGTGAACTGTCTGATGCAGCACACTCCACTGCGCCATCGTGGCACGGATTGTAACGATCACAAATCTTGGTGCACCTCGCTCCAATGCGTCCTGCATGTCACAACCTTATTACAATGTCCTGCTCATCAATATAATCAACTTTATTTCGCCAATTGGCAGCCAACATAAAAAACACAAAAGCTAAAGCACAGTAGCAACAAACAAAATCAATCAATCAATATATCAATCTGTCACTACACGCCGAGTAAGTGCCAGACTCAGCATGCGCAAAATCGGCAAACATTTGACACAACACATTGCTGGACTTAATCAATTTTTTCAGAAACTTCACTTTGCGCTTAGCAATCAACACTTTTATTTCAGATATGCCAAACCAGTCGACATTCTGTAAGCACGTCCATTGAGATGGTTCTGAATGCCTTCATAAGGACCTTGTTTATATCTGTGGTGACGCTTGAAGGTAATACTCAATGCAAGCATTAAAGCGAAAGCTGATCACACTCTGTGGGCAGTCTGTCAGCAGGCAGGTAGCTTACTAATGAACATGGCAGGAGGCTGCTACTACTTACCAACAGGTCAACAGTTACCGTTCCAGTCACACAGCATCACTGCACTTCAAACTGTACCAAATTATAACGTCTGACAAAGGCACGAATGCAAACAACTTGTCCAAAGTCATCAGCACAGTTCAACTCACAATGTGACCTCTTCATCACGAGTCTCAGCGCTTTCAATACCACACTACAGTGGCATTCACATACATTATTAGTGACTAGAAATATAACCTTCGTGACGATGTAATCATATTAGCTCGGAGACGCTACTTTACAACCTCAGCAAACCTGAACATCAAGACTCATACCAGGATGACAGAGGCACGAGCTTGCATTCCAGCTGCTGATGCAGGTGCTCCTGTCACTTGGGCACAACGACTCACTACGAGTCTCACACAGATCAGTGATGTTGCAGCCGACAGCTACGTTGTGAGTGTCTGGCTCCGACAGAAATACACCTCCACCCGTCCCAACTCGGACGTCCTACAGCAATGCATGAGACACGTTGCAGTATTTTATAATGCTCAAGTGTCACATATATCTGATACAATAGTCTAATAATAAATACTTATCATCATCATTTCTTTAATAAGACAGTTGTCAAAATGCAACTGCGACAATGAATAAACAACTAATAAATGTCTTTAAAAGTAGTCTGTTTAGGAAGTTGCTGCAGTCAGTCTTGACAGTTAGTGACAGAGAGTGACGACGAGATCTGAGATTATAGCTATGATCAGTTTTGTTATATAACAGGTAAACATAATATGGTAATGTCCTTCTCAAGCCTCATGGGCCTACAGGGTGGCAATGATCTCCCGTTTCCGTAGCACTCAGCTAGACATCACCCAAACCTGCCAAGACCATAGACACAGGGCCAGTTCATCATGTGGCATGCCTGATTACCTCATCAGTGCCAAATTATGCTATTTGGCGACCTTTCACTTGTTTAATTAGATAAAAGTAATTCTTATTATAGCAAGATTAACAAAGTGGCTTTAACAAAGTATAGTAACAGTGAATAAAAGTGACCAGACTGATATATACACAACATTACAGAAATAATTAAATCCATTTTTTGCAATTATCATGCTTTGTCATTCACAATCCATCTGTGAAATACAATAAACTGCCTACAAATATAGGTCTAAAACAACTGCAGATTACGGCATCACATTCACTGTTAAACGACAGATACAAGACAACACTGACCTTAACGCAGCCTATGAATCCATCTCTGAAATGTCCCGCTGTTGCCTCGTGTGCTCCAATGACAATATGACCAACTGTTTCTCCAACAATAGACTCGGTCATCTCTGTTGTAACCTGATCATAATTAATTTGAACAGGTCAATAAAAACCAGTTCTTCACTGTGTATGTACAGTTGTATATGTGTACATAACAATTCATCACCATCAGACAGCAGCTGAATTGTCTTCAGATCAAACTCAGTCCATGAAAAGATATTGTTGAACTTAATGCAGTGACAGACTGTTTTCAATATTAATGTCAAAATTTAGGTAACAAAATCCAGCAGCAGATGCCATTCAAAAGCATCACTTATATCACCCATTCTCTATAATCAATTAACAGACAAAAGACTGGTTTGTACAGTCCCACGTGAGACATATAACATACAAATAACAAAGAAAAAATTATTTAGAAAAAAACAGAATAAAAATTATACCAATATGTAAATACAAAAGGCTTTTACTCAAGCGACAAACAGCACAAAAATCGAAATTTTTATTAGCTAAACTATATCAGAACTGCCAGACAGTCAGATATGTTTCGTCATCAGAACAGAATATTACAACACTGTATTGAATTCAAACTCACCTGTTCCACACCATAATCAACATCCACAATAAGCTCACTAGAAGTCCACTTCACTTGCACATAGTGCCACTTGCCATCATTGACAATAGTACTAGAGAGTGATATTACATGAGTCGATATTGTGTACTGTAGGACTCCATTGACAAGCTTCAACAATCAAACACAGAATCTCGGCATTTTCACTGCTGTAGTGACGTAACAAGTAATGCAGCAATATAAAGCAAACTGCCATAAAAATTACTCATCAGTAACGACGAAAAATATCGACTGTCAGCTTTGGAAAAATATAACAATTAATTAAAAGGTACTCGTACTACTCGAAAAGCACTTCAACAACTGTGTAATCAAAGAATATTTCTGCAGAAGGGGTATACAGAAAATATTTTTGCAAACAGTGTTTATTAAAGAATACTGATCAGCACTGATATTTTTACCTATTATCATTACTTTATACAGCTTTACAGATAGCATATTTATCAGAACAACTCATAAACACAATACAGATATATCATCATAAGCAATTCCTACCTGAATGACAAGAGCACGCCGCAGGTCAACACCAATATCTACGGACATCAAGACTGCCGACGACTGATGAGTACGAAATAATAATGCACTCAGCCATGGCAGTCGCACATTTGCCAAACCGTGACCCTCGGCAAACAGAATGTACCCATCACCTTGCAGCTTCCATGCAGCCGCAGCCACTGCAGCAACAACGTAACATTCCTGCCATAAACTAGTTCACACTACTGCTTTGCATGTACCATCTTCATCCACAATATGACCTATAATGTGTTTGGTGGGACGTTAAACTTTGCTCAACTTCAACCTGCATGTACCATCTAGCAATCAATTAAAACGTATTTTTTAGAAATCACTCATATAAGTTCCGAACAACATTTCAGTATAAAACTGACTACTGGTGTAAGGAATTGCCTACGCCCACCTAACAATGATACGATATTAGTTTAATAGTAAATGGGTACTAGCCTAGCCCAGGCTGGTACTGTATATGACCATAGCATTCAGATGCGCTGGAATTCTTAGGCTCTTAAATGTGATTAAACAGAGGTTTTGTTAATAGAAACAGATAGGGTGTGTTTTATTGACTGTAGAATGTGGACTGTAATTGATGACATTTACATACTTGCTGTCGGATGCCGAGATGCATCATTGTAAATATGTAAATAAACTGTTTATCATCATTGGACTCATCTCTCAGACTGCATCATGGCAGGCAGCACCATGTGCATTTGATGATACACCACTAGCAGTTAGTGCACCCTCAGGTTCCTTGACGACTCCTACGACAACGTTCAGCCCAGAGAGTGTGCAACTTTGTCACCTCGCCTGAAGTGAACCCTGAGAGACATGCTCAGCTAGCCGGTGCCATGGAGGAGAGGCGGGGCGTGACACTACTACTACTATCACTGTCAGTTTTTTGGTTAATCCTTCTATCTCAATGACTTTAGATAGGGATAATCCCCCAAAAGGAAACTTGTGAGGACATTCATCCCCTGAGGACTGCTCAACCCAAGTCATCTGCTCTTCTTGTCACCATATCATTACTGTCAAAGCCACAAAAAATTCTCATACCTGACTGGCTGCAATCTTTTCCCGTCCAACCTTTCTTGCATTCACACACATAGCCATTCCACACTTCTGAGCAGGTCCCTAAATTAGCACATACATACATGCATCATCAATGCAGACAACATGACTTCTGAACAGAACGTTGTGATATTTCAGCAAGGAAGTAGTCTCTTAGCAGTACAAACGCATAAAGGTCATTTAGTGCCACAGATACATTTTTGCTAGACGTGAGTGTAATTCATAAAAAAGGTTTAAAAAGAAATGTAAAATCAGGAGTATTTAGCTGCAATAAAATAGTGACAGATCATTTTGACAGATGGATTCGTATCGCAACCAACCAGACGATACACATGACTGAATGAATATTGCACCACTAACATGCCTAGCCTGATGGAGAAAAATGTTGACAACAAAAATCAAGTTCAAACCGTTAAACTCGTGATAATCTAATAATATATAACGAGAAATTCCAGAGTAATTATCAGTTTGTGCATCCGACCTGAGTTCTGACATGGTGACGACTGACAGAATTTTGCCTTTGCCGCACATCCTTCCACAGTACCATTGTTAAACACGTACGATGCCAGGTCAACCAGATGCCCATCAACATACAAGTCACGAATGCAGCCAATGAAGCTACTGGTCCGCAAT
>Ga0209562_1000336_pt1 | contig 16615 bp, 19 predicted proteins | sample WorMetvacBELIZE2_FD_187399 | JGI IMG/M metagenome (GOLD analysis project Ga0209562, IMG submission 187399) | Marine gutless worms symbiont microbial communities from Max Planck institute for Marine Microbiology, Germany - Olavius vacuus BELIZE.2... | ecosystem: Host-associated > Annelida >... | reverse complement strand
GAAGAAAATAGTGTAATTTCCATGGGAGTTTATATTGGTCAAAGCACTAAAATATTCAATCGTATTACTGGAGAAGTTACATACGGTAAGATCCCTTCCGGTTCGGTGGTGGTTTCGGGTTCTTTACCCTCAAATGATGGAAAATACAGTTTATATTGTGCGGTTATTGTAAAACAAGTAGATGAAAAAACCCGGGCAAAAGTTGGAATTAATGAATTATTACGAGCTGATTAATTTAATATATTTGCAAAATTAACTAGGAGAAGACATGGCAACAAATATTCAAAGTAACCGCGATCGCTTATGTGATCTTATGGTTAAATCACAAGCTTCTGATTTATTTTTAGTAGCCGGCTCACCGGTTCAATTAAAAATTAATGGGGTTGTAGGTCCGGTAAATGATCAGCGGATGATGCCTGATAACACCAGACAAATATGTTATGAATTAATGAATCCCGATCAAGTTCATGAATTTGAAAATACCCGTGAGTGTAATTTTTCCTTTTCACTTCATGGTAAAGGAAATTTTCGGGTAAATGTTTTTCGCCAGCGTGGAAGTTGCGCATTGGTTATCCGTTTTCTTTCTTATGATATTCCTCAATTTGAAACCTTGGGATTACCAGAACATTTAAAAGATGTAATAATGGATAAGCATGGATTAATTCTGGTAGTTGGTGCCACAGGATCGGGAAAATCTACCACAATTGCATCAATGATTGATACCCGAGCTCGGGAAAAAAGTGGTCATATATTAACTTTAGAAGACCCCTTAGAATATTTATTTCCTCATCGAAAAAGTATTATCACTCAGCGTGAGATTGGTATTGATACCGACTCTTATGACAATGCGCTAAAAAATGCGATGCGGGAATCCCCTGATGTTTTATATATTAGTGAAATTCGTGATGTCACTACTATGGGACATGCATTAGGTTATGCCCAATCGGGACATTTATGCGTATCAACTCTTCATGCAAATAATACTTATCATGCAATGCATCGAATTTTAAACTTTTTCCCGGTTGATGTCCGACCTGTGCTTAGAATGGAATTAGCCGCCTCACTAAGATGTATTATTTCTCAAAGATTAGTTCGTAAAAAAGACAATACCAGAGTTGCGGCAGTAGAAGTTTTAATGAATTCCAGTCATACTGCGACATTAATTGAGGATGGTAGTTTTGGTGAAATTAAAGAAGCGATGGAACAAAGGATTATTAAAGGAACTCAAACTTACGATCAAGCCCTACTTGAATTATATCGAAGTGATAAAATTGAACTTGATGATGCCATGGCAGCTTCAGATTCGCCTTCAAACCTATCGTGGTTAATTAACAACGAAACTAAGCAAGATTCTGTTGCTCGAACTAAGGATAAAGAAGAACCAGAAGAACCAGAAAGCGAAGATGATATCTTTAAAGAGATGTCATTTGATGGAAGCACAACTCAGGTTTTTGATGAACAAGCTGGAGATAAATTTTAATTTATCTAAAAATTCTCAAAATTTTCCAATATCGAAAAATCAGATAATTTATTTAGAGGCGAAACTTCCTTATAAATTAGGGAGCTAGTTGAAGAGTAGATCTTTTGAGACTTTTATTTAACAGATTGTTATTAGCTAGACACCTCATACAATTAAGTTGGGTTGTCTAGTTTTTTGGACATTGAGCGTAGAGGTTACTGAGCCTAGTCGAAGTATCGAAATGGACTGCGATAAATACAAATTAACTAGATTTTTTGGTTTTGGATTGGCTATAAGCTTGAATAAAATTAAACTTAGTGCACATTGTCTAGTAATCTAGAAAAATACCTACGATATAAATTTTTTTGCTAACACTTAGCATAATAATAATTTTCGGTATTTTTTGATTTGGATATTTCCAATATCCATTACTTTGCTAAAAATAATTTATAAATAGCTGGTAGAGGTGAATTTAATTTACCTATTCCTACTACATTAAAATATGATAGAATTCTCGTGCTTTTTTTAACTTTAAGTAAGCAAATAATTTTTTATATTATTAAAGGAGAAAATATGAAGTTTATTTTTAAACTTGCTTTAGCATTAATGGTGGCTATGCCGGCATTTGTGCAGGCACAAACCATCGAGTTTTGGACTACCCAGACTCAAAGCGATAGACAAAAAGTCATTAAAGCTTTAGCTCAAACTTTTGAGGCTCTAAACCCAAGCATTAAAGTAAATGTGGTTCCGGTTGAAGAAAATGATATGGCTGCGCAAATGGCAGCGGCATCAGCAGCTGGTAAATTACCATCGATTATTGAAGCTGGTTCTGAGTTAATTCTAGCTTTTGGTGAAGAAAATATTGTCGATTTAAAAACCAATAACGCAATTATCAGAAGTGTTGGTAAAAATAAATACTTTACCGGTGCTTTAGATATGGTCAAAGCTGCAAATGGCAGAGACTATTATGGCGTGCCGTTTCACGGATGGATTCAAGGTATTTGGTATCGTCAGGATTGGTTTAAAGAACACGGTCTTGCAGCTCCAAATTCTTGGAATAATATCTTAGAAGCTGCCAAAGTTTTAACCGATAAATCTAAAAATCAATACGGAATTTTGGTTGGAACCAAACCCGAAACCTTTAGCGAGCAAGTATTTACTCATTTAGCTTTAGGAAATGGTGCAAGACAATTTGATAGAAATGGTAACCTTACTTTCAATAGCGACGAAATGCTCCAAACTTTAAGGTTTTATAAAGAGTTAGCGCAATTTAACCCACCTGGACCTCAAACCTGGAGAGCAAGAGACTATTACTTGCAAGGTAAAATGGGAATGTTCTTCTATTCAACCTATATTATGGATGATTTAGCATTAGCAGATGTTGCTAAAGGATCATTAACCAGTGAGCACTTTCAAGAATTAACTGATGGTTCATTTGATCCGGATTTAGTAAAGAAAACCGGTTTTGCGCCAATTATTGCTAACACCGAAAAAGCTTCATACGGAGTATTAGTAGGTTTAAGTGTAATCAAAACCAACAGTGCCCAAGCTGCTGCTGCGAAGAAATTTGCTGAATTCTTATATCAACCAGATGCTTATATTTCATTCTTACATATGGCACCCGGTGGTATGAATCCAATGATTAAGGGTATTTCAAATCAATCTAGATATCTAAACGATCCAAAAGGTGTATTTTCAACATATGGCACCAAAAAGATTGGCGATATTATTGGTGGTTTTGAAAATATCAAAACATTTGCCATCGTAAATGGTAAAGCTTTCCCACAATCAGGTCAAATTACTGCTAAACAAATCATTCCTAAAATGATTTATTCAGTAATTTTTGAAAATGTTTCTCCTGAAGCTGCAATCGAAAAAGCAGATAGGGAAATGAAAGCTTTAATTAACTAAATTAATCCAGTAACTAATTTAGTTTTTTAAAACACTAATTAGTAGGGAACTAAAATCTCTCAAGTAATTGCTAGAGAGGAATCGCGACTAGGTTTAAAACTAGTCGCCCCTGCTGTTGGTGTTATTCTTTTATTAATTCTCTATCCAATTTTTTTTAATGGATACTTAAGTTTTTTTGATGTCCAACTAAGCGGTGAAAAAACTTATATTGGCATCGACAACTATAGTAAGCTATTACAAATTAGTGATTTTTACAATTCGGTTCTTACCACCATAATTTATCTTATCGGCACTGTTGCCGGTACTACAATTCTTGGTATAGCTGTAGCGCTATTGATGAACCAAGAATTTAAATTTAGAAATACTGCCCGAACTCTTATTTTATTGCCATACTTCGCCCCGGTCATTAGCGTTGTATTTGGTTGGCAATTTATTTTTGACCCTGTAAATGGGATTTATAATCATTTAGTAGTTGATGTGTTACATCTGACTCAAGATCGACATAATTTAATCGGCAACCCTGATAGCGCCTTATATGTAGTTATTATTTTTGATATTTGGAAACACTTTCCAATTGCTTACCTTTTAGTTTTAGCTAAATTACAAAGTATTCCGCAAGATCAATACGAAGCCGCCTCAATTGATGGCTATGGTTCTTGGGGTAGATTTATCCATGTTACGATGCCGGAAATTAAGTTTGTAGTCGGCACATTAGTTTTATTACGTCTCATTTGGAATCTAAACCGATTTGAAGATGTATATCTGCTTGCGCCAAATGTTGAAACTATGCCGATATTTATTTATTATTTGGCATTTACCGGTGTAATTGATCAAGGCTTGGCTGCAACTGCCGCAGTCGTTCAATTATTAGTATTAGCAGGATTAATCTGGTTTTATGTTAAGAAGGTTTTGAAATGGTAAAACTAAATATTTATTTTCGGAATAACTAATGGCTCTGCATCAAACCAAGACTCAAAAAAGTTTTACTTATTTCTTAGTAATCGTAATTCTGGTTTTTAGTCTTTTTCCATTTGTGCAAATATTATCCACATCTTTTAAACACCCTGCGGATTGGGGTAATCCTAGTTTAATTCCTAAGGTTCTTCATACTGAAGCATATGAAGAAATACTTGGGATAAATATCAAAACCAAAAAAGCCGAGATTCCACAAACTATCCAAAATATTTTAGAAAATCCGGCACTTACTCAAGAACAAAGAGATAAGATAATTGCAAATTATCAATCAACTGATGATGTATTTCCATTTATTAAATATATGTTAAATACTTTTTTTATCTCTTCAGTAACGGCATTTGTAGCTCTGTTCTTAGCTTTAATGGCAGCATATGCTATGGCAAGATTAAATTTTCCCGGGCGTAGCACGATGTCAAACGGAATTTTATTAATATATATGATTGGCGGGGTATTATTGATGATTCCCCTTTATCAGATGAGTGTTAGTGTCGGCTTAACTAATACTCTGGTTGGCACTATTATTACCCTATTGTTAATTTATTTAACCCAAACCTTACCGGTAGCAATTTACATGCTTGGTAATTATTTTCGAACTATTCCATTTTCCCTTGAAGAAGCGGCAATGATTGACGGTTGCTCAAGGTTTGAAGCGATTTGGCGAATTATCTTTCCCTTGAGTATTCCAATGCTTGTAACTGTATTTGTTTATTGCTTTGTTATTGCCTGGAATGAATACTTATTCGCTTCGGTATTTTTAAAACAATATAGCGATGCTCATACTCTGCCCTTAGCATTAAAAACTTTATTTGATTCTAAAAATGCGATTTGGGATCGGATTATGGCAGCTTCAATTTTAACTCTTTTACCAATCGTAATTGTGTTTGGTTTTGCTAACAAACGATTAGCCGGGGGAATGACCCGCGGTGGCGTTAAAGAATAAACTAAATTATTTAGGAAAATTATGGGTAATGTTACTTTAAAAAATGTTAGAAAAGATTTTGGTGATGTTAATGTCGTTAAAAATATCAATCTTGAAATTCAAGATGGTGAATTTATTGTTTTAGTAGGTCCCAGCGGTTGTGGTAAAAGCACAATATTACGAATGGTTGCCGGACTTGAAGATATTACTGATGGCACCATCTCTATTACCGATAAGGCGATAAATGACTTAGCTCCTCACAAAAGAAACATTGCTATGGTTTTTCAAAACTATGCTTTATATCCGCATAAATCAGTAAGAGAAAATATTGTTTTTGGATTAAAAAAAGCCGGCGCTAGTAAAGAACTTATGGCAGAACGACTTAACAAAGTTTCGGAAATGCTGCAACTAGAACCTTATTTAGATCGTAAACCAGCCGATTTATCTGGCGGTCAAAGACAAAGAGTTGCCATGGGCAGAGCTTTGGTTCGTGATGCAGAAGTATTTTTATTTGATGAACCGCTTTCAAATTTAGATGCCAAACTTCGGCATCATATGAGAACTGAAATTGCCAAAATCCACCAGAAATATCATACCACCACCATTTATGTTACTCATGATCAAGTTGAGGCAATGACATTAGGTGATAGGGTTGTGGTATTAAAAGATGGAAATATCGAACAAGTTGGAACTCCGATGGAGATATATCTTAATCCCGTCAATACTTTTATTGCCACTTTTATTGGTTCACCATCAATGAATTTGCTTAATGCAAAAATTAAAGATAATCAAATAGCAATAGGTGATCATCAACTTGCAATTGACTCGCTAAACTTAAAAACTGATATTAGTAATAAAAAAGAAATAATTGTAGGAATTCGTCCGGACTTTTTTGATGATGCTGCTCACAACCCAACAACCGACAAACACATTACATTTAAAAATTTAAAAATTGATTTAGTCGAACCATTAGGATTTGATCATGAAATTAATTTTACGATAAGTTCAAATATAGTTAAGGCTAGATTAGACTTGAGAACTAATAAAAATGACGGTGAAAATATCGATTTAATTGTAAATACCGACCGAATATTATTATTTGATGCGCAAAATAATAGTCGAATTGTGTGATATTGACATTGATATGTTGTCAATTTAACCAAATCCATCTTAAAGATTTAATAAAATATTTTTTGCATTGAGATTTTCATTTCACACTCAAAAAAAGCTGCTCAATTCCCTTTAAATATCAATGCTATAATTCAAGCGAAGAATTGGTAATATTCGCAATTTTTTTTTGATCTAGGATAAATAATGCTAGCAGATTATCATAAACATGTAAAAGACCGAGCAAATCTTGGAATTCCTCCATTAGCTTTATCAAAAAGCCAAACTATTGAATTAATTGAATTAATTAAAGATCCGGCAAGTGATGAAAAAGAATTACTTCTAGAACTATTAACTAATCGAATTGCTGCGGGAGTTGATGATTCCGCAAAGGTAAAAGCTGAGTTTTTAGCCAATCTGGCTAAAGGAAAACAGCAAAATCCATTAATTTCCCGAATTAAAGCAACTGAATTACTAGGTACTATGCTAGGCGGCTACAATGTTGAGCCTTTGATTGAATTATTGACAGACAATGAAGTAGGTGAAACTGCTGCTAAAGCTCTCAAAAACACTTTGTTAATTTTTGATTATTTCCATGATGTCGCCAAATTAGCGGAAAAGGGGAATAAAAATGCCAGCGAGATTATCAAATCTTGGGCTGATGCTGATTGGTTTAGCAATCGATTTGAACTACCAAATTCTTTAAAAATAACAGTTTTTAAAGTAAGTGGTGAAACTAATACTGATGATCTATCCCCTGCCCCTGATGCCTGGAGTCGTCCCGACATACCTTTACATGCTTTAGCAATGCTTAAAAATCCACGACCGGGAATTACTCCTGATATTCCGGGTGAGCGAGGTCCAATTAAACTTATTCAAGAATTAAAACAGAAAAATAATTTAGTTGCTTATGTAGGTGATGTTGTCGGAACTGGCTCAAGCAGAAAATCAGCTACTAATTCTGTTTTATGGTGGACAGGTGAAGATGTTCCTTTTGTTCCCAATAAAAAATTTGGCGGGGTTTGTTTGGGAGGCAAAATCGCCCCGATTTTTTATAATACCATGGAAGATGCCGGTGCGCTGCCCATTGAACTTGATGTCTCAAAGATGGAGATGGGAGATGAGATTGAATTAAAAGTTTTTGAAGGTAAAGCATATAAAAATAATCAAGCAATTTGTAGTTTTGAAGTTAAATCTCCGGTAATTTTTGATGAAATTAGGGCTGGCGGGCGAATTAATTTAATTATTGGTAGGGGATTGACGGCAAAAGCTCGGGAATTCTTAAAACTACCGCCATCGGATATCTTTCGAATTCCGGGAACTCCTGAAGACTCAGGTAAAGGTTTTTCACTTGCCCAAAAAATGATAGGTCGAGCTTGTGGTCTGTCTGAAGAAAATGGAAACCAAATTGGAATTCGTCCTGGCAGTTATTGCGAACCTAAAATGACTTCCGTCGGCTCGCAAGATACTACAGGACCTATGACCCGCGATGAATTGAAAGACCTTGCGTGTTTGGGTTTTTCTGCAGATTTAGTAATGCAGTCATTTTGTCATACCGCAGCTTATCCGAAGATTATTGATGTAAGAACTCATCGAACCCTACCTTCTTTTATAACTGAGCGTGGTGGAATATCTTTACGACCGGGTGATGGAGTGATTCATTCTTGGTTAAATAGATTTTTACTTCCTGATACTGTAGGAACTGGTGGTGACTCACATACTCGATTTCCAATTGGCATATCTTTCCCAGCCGGTTCAGGATTAGTAGCATTTGCTGCAGCAACTGGAGTTATGCCATTAGATATGCCCGAATCTGTATTAGTGCGTTTTATCGGCAATATGACTGATGCCGGTAAACGAGGTATTACTCTTAGAGATTTAGTAAATGCAATCCCTTATTATGCAATTAAACAAGGATTATTAACTGTTGCCAAACAAGGTAAGAAAAACATATTTTCCGGCAGAATTTTAGAAATAGAAGGATTACCTGACTTAAAAGTTGAGCAGGCATTTGAACTAACCGATGCTTCTGCAGAAAGATCCGCAGCCGCCTGCACAGTTAGATTAAACCGTGAACCCATTGTTGAGTATTTAAAATCAAATATAGTTTTAATGAAGTGGTTAATTGCTAACGATTATCAAGATAAAAAAACTTTAGATCGACGGATAAAATCTATGGAGGATTGGTTAGCTAACGGTAAATTGCTTGAACCTGATGATAATGCCCAATACGCTGAGGTAATAGAAATTAATATCGCTGATATTAAAGAGCCTTTACTCGCCTGCCCAAACGACCCTGATGATGTTAAGACTTTATCTGAAGTCCAGGGTGAAAAAATTGATGAGGTATTTATTGGTTCTTGCATGACTAATATCGGACATTTTCGTGCAGCCGGTAAAATTTTAGATGGTAAAACTGACATTCCCACTCGACTTTGGATTGCCCCGCCTACCCGAATGGATGCAATGATTCTTAATGAAGAAGGATATTATTCAATTCTTGGCAAATCTGGTGCGCGAATGGAAATGCCGGGATGTTCACTTTGCATGGGTAATCAGGCTCAAATTAAAAAGGGATCAACCGCAGTCTCTACTTCAACTCGTAACTTCCCTAACCGTTTAGGGATTGGATCAAATGTTTACTTAGCATCTGCTGAAATTGCGGCGGTTACTGCGTTACTCGGTAAAATTCCTGAATATCAGGAATATTTAGATCAAGTTAAAGCTGTTAATGAAAGAGCAGATGATGTTTATCGCTATATGAATTTTGATCAGATTGACGAATTTGTTGAGGCTGCTGCTAATATTTAAATAAATCTGTAAATATCATTTTTGGTAATTTGCCTTTTTGCACATTTTTAAGTGTTTGATATGCTTCTTCTTCGAAATATATTTTATTAACATTTTCAATTACCGCATTTGCAAATTCATTAATTCCTTCAATTATTGAAGTTATCTTAATATTTTTATTGTTTTTTGGATAAATTTTAAATTCCATAAGCTTTTCTGAAAAACTAATTTTAGTTATCTCAGACCAATAAACAAATCCATTCCTACCAAAAATACCGTTATATTTACTCCTTTTGTTTTTAATTCAAATCGAATAAAAAAATATCCTAATATCGCTAAAATTACTAATAGAACCCCTATACCCATTATTATTACGCCAATCCAAGATCCTGACTCCCCTCTAGTATAATAAAATGTAGCAAACCCCATTATCGAAAAAATAATAGCAACTATGATGCCTGAGATCAATATCCATTGGGGATAGCGAAGAATATTGGGGTTTTTTCTTTGTTTCTTGTTATACCTTCTTTTTGATAACCAATTAAATAAAGCAAAAATGATAGCAAGAGTTATAAATATTGTGAAATGTTTACTTGATATAAAAGAAAGATCAAAATCCACAGTTTTAATTATAAAAAATATTCAAAAAATAATTATTGTATAGTTTATTAATAGCATTATCCATTTTTTTAATATTTTATAAATTGTTATAACAGTTAAATTTATCTACATATATCGTCATATAATTTATATATAGCTACGAAAGTCTGCCTTGTTTCTCTTTTTTTAATTTAAATTAGCTAATAATTCAACATATTTTGCTTAATTACTTCAGCTAATTTTGGAAAACTGTTAACTTGAGTTGATATTCTTACTTCCTTTTGCTAGATTTAAAGACTAATTCTTAATTTAATTTTGAAAAGTCAATGGAAATAATTTTAAAAAAGATAAAATTTGAACAACTCCTAGATTATTATTGCGAATATAAGATAATACCTGAAGTTGAAGGCAAGACTAGGTTATTTCCAGGAAATATTAAATTTTATTAAATACAAATCTAGGAATAGTATCATTTTGAATCTTTTTTATAATTCGAAATGCTTCTGATTCGATATATTCTGATTTCACATTTTGTATAACAGCATCAGAAAATCCGAAAATCCCGATAATTATTATCGGAACTTTTAATTGCTTTTGATCTTTGGTTTTAAGTAAAAAATATCTGTGCTTTAATTCCAAGTATTTTTTCAAAACACTGACATTAATTACTTCAGACCATAAAATAATCCCTTTCTTACCAAATACACTGTAATATTTAATACCATCACTAATTAATTCATAGCGCAGAAATAAACATTGAGCAATATTCCAAAAGCCAATTAACGCAGTTATTACAAGTAATAATATTAATAGAATGAAAGAAATTATCGAAAGAAAAATTACCGAACTATCCAGATGATAAAGAAATTCAGTAAATATTGCATAATGAAATATAATTAATGCTATAAATATGAAAATATTTATAATTGTTGATATGATCCATCCAGCTAATTTCCATCTAGAATAATGTATTAAATTAGGATTATTTTTGTTGTTCGAATAATATTTTTTTGGTACCCAAAAGGGAAAAACGAAATGAATAAGCATTATTCCTAAGAAAATCAAAGTAATAAATTTTAATTCGAATGCATTCAGGTCGGATAACACTTCTACTAATGTTGAACTCCAATTCATTCTTACTCCAATATTTAACAACTAGATTATATTTGAAAGATACTCAATCTATCAACTTGAATTGTTAGTAGTAACTCCAATTAAGGTTTAAATTGTTCTCCAGAAATAGTAATATTGATGAATTAATTACAAAGAATAGTATCATTTTGAATTTTATTTAGAATCTGAACTACTTTTGAATCACATTTTTTTGCTATAACATTTTGAATAATCATATAGGAAAATCTAGAACTCTGATAATAATTACCTGTAATATTTGATATATTCAACATTAGGATTAAGCACGTAATACTTGTTAAAAATAAAATACTTAGTTAGCTCAAAAAATGCATCTCTAAATTATTAGATATTTTTTATAATTTCGTATAATTTCGAACAATATCTCACAATTGATTTTAAATTCAATTACTAGATAACTGTTTTTTTAATTTCAAAGAGGCAGAATTTATGCAATATCTTAACCCTTTGGGCGCTGTTGAATTTTTAGGTCCATCTGGAAATACATGCCCCAGATGTGCATCACATTTACTGCATTTTACTTCAGTGCGAACCATTCCATAGCTGTTATCGGTATTTTCGGTAATATTATCTTCAGATATTGGGTTAGTAAAACTCGGCCAACCGGTACCGGAATCAAATTTATCGAATGAACTAAATAATTTTGATTGACAGCAAACGCATAAATATTCCCCCTCGTCTTTACAATTCCAGTATTTACCACTAAACGCCATTTCGGTGCCACTCTTTCGAGTAACTTGATATTCATTTTTAGTTAATATTTTCAGCCATTCTGCTTCACTTTTAATAACTTTGTTCATATTTGATTTTGTTTAATATTCTGTTGTGATTGCTATCAAGAACAATATTCACTAACAATGATACTTTAAATAACAAACTAGCATAGATAATTTAATAAACTATCTAAACTATTTTCACATTTATTGATAAATGTTTGTCGAAATATTGTCCAAAAAGACAGAAAAGGACTAACAAATTAAGATAAATGTTTGTCCAAATATTGTCCAAAAAGACAGAAAAGGACTAACAAATTAACATATTTGAATTATTATTTTCAAATATATTTACGGGATAAACTTGAAATTCGATTATTAAATATGAACTCGTAAATTGATTTTATGTAATTACCAAATAACGGGCGATTCCATAAATATATAAAACTGAAAAAAGAATATTAATATATTTAAGTTGGCGTTCAGTATGATACCAAGCGCACAATACCCAGATTAAACAAAAAGGTAAATTAACAAATAATGCAGCTGGATACCAGTTTTGGATTATGCAAATGGTGCTAATAATTCCCAAAAACAATGCCAGCCATTTTAGTTTTTGTTCATATTTCCCTATCATTCTCTCAACCATATATTTCTAATCCTTTCAATAAATAAATCTAGTAATTAATCGTAAAAATTATATTCTCAAAGGAATAAATTATATATTATTTTCAGTTTTAAAAAATTAAACCTACTGATTATTATTCTAAGTAGATTTTGAAATTAAGGAAAATTGTGCAAGTCTTGCCGATAATTAATTTGTAAGTATTTCTTAATGTTCAATGGATTAAGATCTTTTAAACCAAAGCTAGGCAATTTTGCAAATCAACTTGGGTGATAGTCTTACCTTATAAAGCAACTATCTTTTTGGAAGTTCTAGAAGCTAAAATAATTTTTTTCTATTAGAATTAATATTATGTGGAATGAAATTTTTTCCAAAGCTCCAAACTGGCTAACCATTTTAAGGACAGTTGCAATTCCTGTGGTAATAGTAATATATCTATTTCCAGATAGTTATTTATCAATTTTTGAAAAAAATATTTGTGCTACAACAGTTTTTATTTTAGCCAGTATTACCGATTGGCTAGATGGCTACATTGCAAGGCGGTATCAGATGTATTCTCGTTTTGGCGAATTTTTAGACCCCGTAGCTGATAAGCTTTTAGTTTGTTCAGTTTTAATTATAATTGTTCACTTAGATAGAATTCATCCAATTGTTGCAATTATTATTATTGGTCGCGAAATAGCAGTTTCAGCGCTTCGTGAATGGATGGCAAATATAAATCAGGTTATTCATGTTTCAGCTTTAGGAAAATGGAAAACGACTTTACAATTAATTGGAATTATCCTGCTTTTATTTTATGGAAAGCTATTTTTTATTCCTGCTGAATATATTATTATTATCGGAAAAATAACAATTTGGATTGCAACTATCCTAACAATTATTTCAATGTTTGATTATTTACATCGTTCTAGCAAAATAATTCAAAATAAAAATATTCAATAATCTATAATCATCTTTTTTCCTAAGATGATAAAAAAATCTTTATTTTTCGTAATATTTTATTTGTTATTTAGCAATATCTTTGCTAATAACAATGCCTCGCCTACAAAACTCACCAACAGCTCTACAAATGAATTGATCGTTTATGTAAAAAAAACATGCCCGCATTGCACTAAGGCTAAAAAATATCTACCTAAGCTTGCTCAAGAAATTCCCGCTTTAAAAATAACCCTAAAAGATTTAGATGAAGCTAAATCTCATGTTGAAGAATTAATTGAAATTTCTCGTAAGACCAATAATTGGCCTCCTGGAGTTCCAACTTTTGTATATCAAGAAAATGCAATTGTCGGATTTGAAAATGAAGAGATAAGTGGTCCAATATTAAAAAAACTTTTAGCACCACTTATAAATAATTCTTCAAGTAATGAGATTCAATCATTTCAAAAAACATCTTATCAAAGCGAACTATTTGGAGTAATTAGTGTAGAAAGATTGGGACTCCCCTTATTTTCATTTACATTAGGAATTCTAGATGGGTTTAACCCTTGCGCTATGTGGGTATTGCTTTTCTTACTTACCCTTTTAATTAATATGAAAAGCCGAAAAAAAATGATTATTGTCGCCGGCACTTTTGTATTAATTAGCGGAGCAGTTTATTATGCTTTTATGGCAGCTTGGCTCAACTTCTTTTTGTTTATAGGTGGTTCAAATATCTTGGTAATTATTCTGGGAACGACGGCTTTATTAATTGGCGGAATCAGCATTCGCGATTATTTTCGGGAAAGAAAAGCATTTACTTTAGCAATCCCAGCTTCAGTTAAACCAGATATTTTTCAACGAATGCGAAATATTTTACAAAAACAAAATACTATGGCAATGGTTTTTTCGGTTGCCGCCCTCGCAGTTGTAGTAAATTTTTATGAATTGTTATGCACCGCAGGAATTCCAGCAATATTTACCGCTGTGTTAGCAAATCAAGAACTTGCGCCAATTGCACATTATGGATACATATTGTTATATATTGTTGCATACATATTTGATGATTCAATTATGGTGCTTATTGCTGTTTGGACTCTAAGCAGTCAAAAATTAACTGAAAAAACAGGTCGAATATTAAAATTAATTAGCGGAATAGTAATGGTTGCTTTAGGTTTGGCAATTTTGTTTTTTCCAGATCTGATCAATTAAATACCCTGTGGATAACTTTGTGGATAACTGTCGAAAAACCATCATAACTACATTGATATTTCAGGTATTTTTTGCAAAATAACATTTATTGTTTTATATATTTTTCTTTTATTTATCATAATGTTATATGATTAATCAACATTACAGCTATCTTGACAATTTAAAAAAAATTTTGTCAAAATTAGTTGTTAGTAACTAAGCAAATTTTTGAATAAAAATACAGTTAATATTTGATTTTTTAGGTTTCGATGATTAGTAAAATTACAATTAAGTTTTTAATTTTGCTATTAATTAGCCAATTGCTTGTTAGCAATATAAGTGCAAATCAAGCAAATCAAATTAACAATGAAATTTTAGTAGCAAATCACCAGCAAATAAGCACAAATTATTTGTTAAACCAATGGCAAAAAAGTGATATTGTAATTAAATTTACTTTTTCTATTTTAATCATAATGTCAGTAATTACTTGGTATCTGGCAATTTTAAAATTTTTAATCCAACTTAAAATGATCAAAAAAATTTATAAATATTTAGATAATTTTGATCTATCTCTACCAACTAAAATACCTTGGCTACAAAATCTAATAAATTCAGCCGAAAATGCTCAAATTGAAGTTCAACATCTTCCCAAAATTGATATTTCATCATGGATTGCCGATGCTATAAATAATGAAATTGAAAAGATTGGTAGTAACCTCAGTTCTGGAATGTCGGCGCTTGCAACCATAGGTGCAACTGCGCCATTTATTGGATTATTTGGAACTGTATGGGGAATATTAAATGCGTTAACCGCAATTGGATTTTCCGGTCAAGCAACTATAGATAAAATTGCAACCCCTGTTGGCGAGGCTTTAATTATGACAGCACTTGGTTTGGCAGTAGCAGTACCGGCAGTGATTTTTTACAATTTGCTTTTGCGACGAAACCGAACAATTAATGAGTATTTACGTCAAATAGCTCATCTGATTCATCGAAATACACTATTAGATTATTATAAAAATAGATGAATTTTCAATCAAAATCACAATTAACTGGTTTTAGCATACAAGATAGTGAAATTGCAACAATTAATACTACACCGTTAGTTGATGTGATGTTGGTTTTATTAATGATTTTTATGATAACTATTCCAATACTTGTAAGTAGCTATCCTCTCAACCTCCCAAATGAGAAAAATACAAATATATTATCAAATGCGCAATCTATAGAGATAATAATTACCAAGAATAAAAAGACCTCAATAAATATTCCGAATTTATCAAAAAATAGCCAAAATTTTATTGCTGATAATATTTCAGCTTATATTTCGAAAATTCAAAATCAACATCCTGCATATCAATTTGTAATAGTAGCCGATAAAGATTTAGAGTTTGCTACTATCGCTGATATTTTATCAGCTTTAAAAAATAATGGGGTTGATAATGTTGGTTTTAAGCTACAGCATTAGCAAAAAATGAAAAATAATTATCAATCCGAGTCCTTCTTATTTGAAATTAACACGACACCATTAATTGATGTTCTTTTGGTTTTATTAGCAATTTTAATGATTACCATACCGGCTAAATTTCATTTACTCAATATTAATATTGATGGGAGTAAAAAAAATATAGTTAGTAATAATGCCATCACAAATTTTGAAATTGAAATTTTTCCAAATCAATATTGATGAGAGTAAAAAAAATATTGTTAGTAATAATGCCATCACAAATTTTGAAATTGAAATTTTTCCAAATCAAAAATACTTATGGCAGACTCAACAAATTAACTATTCTGAAGTTGTTTTTCGTTTAACTAATATTTCCAAAGATAATATTCAACTAAAGATTAAGGCTCATCCGCAATCTAAATACCAAGATGTAATTCATCTAGTAAATAAAGCGAATGAACTGGGAATAAAAAAAATTGGAATTTACAAAAATTAATATTTAACAATTTTATTCAATCCCGAATTCACCTTGTTCGTCAATTAATTTTTTAGCCAGATAATAAATATTGGTTGTTCGATTTCCCGAACGGCAAAAAGCATAAATTGGTGCCGGTAACTGCCAAATCAATTCAGCCATTTTATATATTTCTTCCTCAGTAAAATTAGAAGTTACCGGATGAAAGGCAAAAGCTAGTTGATGATTTTTTGCAGCAATCTCAATTGATTGGTTGGTAGGTTGATTTATCTCTTCATCGTCAGGACGATTATTAATTATTGATTTAAATCCCAATTTGGCGATTTGTTCAATGTG
>Ga0209562_1000335_pt1 | contig 16626 bp, 19 predicted proteins | sample WorMetvacBELIZE2_FD_187399 | JGI IMG/M metagenome (GOLD analysis project Ga0209562, IMG submission 187399) | Marine gutless worms symbiont microbial communities from Max Planck institute for Marine Microbiology, Germany - Olavius vacuus BELIZE.2... | ecosystem: Host-associated > Annelida >... | reverse complement strand
AGCATCATTACGGCATTGTTGACCACAGCCACTAGAGTTGTAGTATGCTAACAATCCTACTTGGCGCAAGCGGTTAGCTTGCGGCAGTTTCGCATTAAACTTTTTTTATTTATTCTGGAGGCTCTCCACCATGTTTCGTTCCCAAGCTGTTGCCTTGCCGCGTTCGGCTGAGTCAGTTCTGGCGACCAATAAAGTTATACGCAATACCTACCTACTACTATCCCTAACGCTGCTATTCGCAGCAACTACGGCTGGTATTTCATTTGTTTTTGCCCTGCCGCATCCAGGGATAATGATCACACTGATCGGTTACTTTGGTCTGCTGTTCCTGACAGCCAAACTTAGAAATAGCGTTTGGGGTCTGGTGTCGGTTTTTGCTTTAACCGGCTTTCTTGGCTTTACCCTCGGCCCCATAATTTCTTTCTACCTGAACATGCCTAACGGTGGCCAAACAGTAATGCTGGCCATGGTCGGGACTGCGGCCATCTTCCTTTCCCTTTCTGGCTATGCGCTAATCAGCCGTAAAGACTTCAGCTTTATGGGAGGCTTTTTAACCGCTGGCATTCTGATCGCCTTCTTGGCCGGCCTGGGCGCTATCTTTTTCGAAATTCCCGCCCTATCGCTCACAGTCTCTGCAGCCTTTGCAATACTGATGTGCGGTCTGATCCTGTACGAAACAAGCAATATCATCCACGGTGGCGAAACCAATTACATCATGGCCACTGTAACCCTGTTTGTAGCAATCTTTAATTTGTTCACCAGTTTGCTGCACCTGATAGGCTTTGCAAGCCAGGATTAGTTATTTAACCACAGCGGGTAACTAGCGGCCGGGCCACCGCTTGCTGCCTGCTGGTGCAATAGTGAGTATTTGAGTTGTTAGCCATCATTAACGCCGCAGGCTGGCCTATCTGGTTGCTGCTGATTACTTCGGTTATCGCTGTGGCCCTGATTATTGAGCGCATGCTTGCCTTACGACAGAGCAAGGTAGCTCCTGGGGGCATGTTGCAAAGAGTGCTCAGCGAATACAAACCTCGTGGTGACAACAGTGTATTGGCTGCTGACCTGGAGATGCATTCACCCTTGGGACGTGTACTTGCCGCCGGCTTACGCAATATGACGGCAAGCCGGGAGGTCATGAAGGAAAGCATTGAAGAAACCGGCCGCTCAGTTAGCCATGAACTGGAGCGCTATCTAACCTCCCTTGGTACCATAGCTACCCTGAGCCCCTTGTTGGGACTGTTTGGCACTATCGTCGGAATGATAGAGATTTTTGCTTCACAGACACCAGGCGGTTCTAACCCGGTGATGCTGGCGCACGGTATATCTGTCGCTCTCTATAACACCGGTTTTGGCTTGTTGATAGCCATGCCAAGCCTGGTTTTCTGGCGTTATTATCGTGCCCGTGTCGACGGTTTTATAGTTGAAATGGAGCAACAGGCAGTGCGTCTGGTTGAGGTCGTGCACGATGGCCGCGAACCTCGTTCTACGACTGGCGGTACTATGTACAAAAAATGAACTTTCAACGCGGTCAGTCACGTGAACAGCCGGAAATCAACCTGATTCCTATGATAGATGTACTGCTGGTTATCATCATATTTTTAATGTTGACCACTACTTATGCCAAGTTTTCCGGCCTGGAAATCAACTTGCCGACTGCCGACAGCAGTGAGCCGGCCGATTTGGCGAATGAAATAAGCGTGATAGTCTCGGCAACCGGCAAATTGCAGATAGATGAAACCGTACTAGCTTCAAACAAGGTAGAAGCCATTGCCAGTGCCTTACGCGCCGCCGTCGGCAACCACCGCAAGGACCCTACCGTCGTCATAAACGCTGACGCCAAAGCCACTCATCAACGGGTAGTGGACGTAATGCAGGCTGCGCAACACGCCGGCTTGCCGCACATTTCCTTTTCTACCCAGACACCAAACTAACCAGCAAAGCAAACGAAAGGAGTCTACCTCGTGGACAGCAACCTGTTGGCGATTCTGGTTTGTCCGCTCTGTAAATCAAGCCTTGAATATCGCAAGGATGAATCGGAGTTAATTTGTAAGCCATGCAAACTTGCTTACCCTATCCGTGATGGCATACCGATCATGCTGGCTGACGAAGCACGCCAGCTGAAAAAGAGATGAATACCAGGCTTGCAGCGCACTCTGCCGACCGGACGCCTACATGGTCAGCACTTGAGTGGGCCACTCTGGCTTTAGAGGATGCACGCCTCCAGGAGCACGGAGTATAAACTACGACGCAGTCTCAGGAGCGCTTCTCCAAGATCTCCACTGCTGGCAACTTCTTGCCCTCCAGGTACTCCAGGAAAGCACCACCGGCAGTTGAGATGTACGAGACCTGATCATAAATATCGTATTTCTGGATTGCAGCTATTGTGTCGCCACCACCGGCCAGGGTAAATGCGCCTGTATTGGCTATTGCCTCAGCAATTTTTTTGGTGCCAGAAGCAAATTGGTCATACTCAAAAACCCCGACCGGGCCGTTCCACACCACCGTGCCAGATTGCATGATAATGTCGACAAGCTGCTGGGCACTTTGTGAGCCAATATCGAAAATCATATCGTCATCCTCGACCTCATCTGCAGCCTTTTCCAACGCCGGTTCGCCAGCGCTAAATTGCTTGCCGCACACCACATCAACAGCGATGGGTATGGAGGCGCCACGCTGCTGCATTTTTTCCATCAACTCCTTTGCCGTTGGAATCAAATCGTGCTCACATAAAGATTTACCAACATTTTTTCCCGTCGCGGCGAGAAAAGTGTTGGCTATACCGCCACCAACGACCAGTTGATCAACCTTTTCAGCCAGAGCTTCTAGCACCGTCAGCTTTGTAGACACTTTGGAACCGCCAACTATGGCAATCATTGGTCGAGCTGGTGATGCCAGTGCCTTTTGTAACGCTTCCAGTTCATCAGCTACCAAAAAACCGGCGCAAGCGGCAGGAGCGAATTGGGCGATGCCGTAGGTTGATGCTTGCGCTCTATGTGCCGTGCCAAAGGCATCCATGACAAAGATGTCACAAAGTGCTGCATATTTTTTGGCGGTTTCCTCGGTATTCTTTTTTTCCCCCTGGTTGAAGCGGCAATTTTCGAGCAGCACTACCTCACCTTGGTCCACTTCAAAACCGCCGTCGACCCAGTTGCGAATAACGCGCACCCGTTGGCCGATTTTTTGGGACATCACCTCGGCCACCGGCTGTAACGAATCTTCTTCACTGTAGACGCCCTCTTCAGGGCGGCCCAGATGCGATGTAACCATCACGCGCGCGTTGGATTGCAAACAATGTTGGATAGTAGGTATTGAAGCGCTGATACGCGCGTCAGAGGTTACCTTGCCATTTTGTACCGGCACGTTGAGGTCGCTGCGTATAAAAACACGCTTGTCAGCCAGATCAATATCGCCCAGACGCTTAAAAGAAGCCATGCTTGTCATTTCCCATACAAAATTATTTAGTAATTATCCACTTCTTCAGCGGAAGAAATAATAATCGCCAGCCTCAGGCGATATGCTGCAAGAAACGCAACATGTTACAGGTATAGCCATACTCGTTGTCATACCAGGAAACCACCTTGACAAAGCTGCCGTCAAGGGCAATGCCAGCTTCAGCGTCAAAAGTTGACGGCACAGGGTGACCAACGAAATCGGTCGACACGACCTTTTCTTCCGTATATCCCAGTACGCCCTTGAGCGCTCCCTCAGAAGCCGATTTCATGGCCTTGCAGATGTCTGCATAATCAGCGTCCCGCAATAGCTCAACTGTAAGGTCAACAACCGACACATCGGAGGTCGGAATGCGAAAGGCCATGCCGGTCAGCTTTTTATTTAGTTCCGGTATTACCTTGCCAACCGCCTTGGCGGCGCCGGTGGATGATGGAATGATGTTTTCCAGGATGCCCCGTCCGCCACGCCAGTCTTTCATTGATGGACCATCAACCGTTTTTTGCGTCGCCGTGGCGGCGTGTACGGTAGTCATAAGACCACGTTTAATACCCCAGTTATCGTGCAGCACCTTGGCAACAGGTGCTAGACAATTAGTTGTACAGGACGCTGCAGAAACTATCGACTCGCCGACATAAGTTTCGTGGTTGACACCATAGACAAACATCGGCGTATCGTCTTTTGATGGAGCAGACTGCACAACTTTCTTGGCTCCGGCAGCAATGTGCTTCTCACAGCCTTCTTTCGTCAGGAACAGACCGGTGGAGTCAACCACCACGTCAGCGCCAATGTCACCCCACTTCAACTCGGCAGGATCTTTTACGGCACTGAGGCGAATCTTGTTGCCATTGACTACAAGCTTGTCTCCTTCAACCTGTATGTCACCCTGGTAGCGTCCATGCACAGAGTCGTAACGCAGCATATAGGCAAGATAGTCAGGCTCCAGCAAGTCATTGATGCCAACGATTTCAATATCCCTGAACGTAGCCTCTTTCGTAGCCGCCCGCAATACCATACGGCCAATGCGCCCGAATCCGTTAATGCCTACCTTGATTGTCATAATTATCTCCGATCATGTTGAATTAACAATAAATAATTGAAAGCCTGAATGGTGGCCAGTGGTCAGTAAAGACAAAATGAAAAAGTGAACCCGGCATTATGGCGCAAAACACGACTTCTCGCCACCCGTAATATATGCCCCAAATCCGCATATAGAGTTCAGTGAGTTGCTCTAACTACTTAAACTTTTCGTTTTTTATCCTTAATGGATGCCAATAACCACAACATCTGTCTGATTTGTTCAGCCCCAGGGGCATGATAGCTGATTATGTCGTGATTGACTTTAATTCGAACGCACCTCTCCTATGGAATGAAGTTTATCGGAAGCGGGGTTCTTCTATGAGTGCTTATGGGCGGTGGTTCTATTCTCATCAGCGCCATTTTTAGAACCCGCTGATTGACCACGCTCCATGCTTTGCTGACCATGGGTTCTCTGCCCATTCGGCGCAACCATCCCCCCAACACAGTGGCCTGAGGTAGTTACTTTATCCCCAATACGGATGTCAGGGCATCTTCCTCTCGCAAATGGCGTACATAATCCAAATGAAAACTCCCCCTCATGCTGCATCAGAATCAATGTCTCAATAATGCACGAGGGCTTAAAACCACGATTGCTGCTGGGCTGTGGAAACTGCTGGTCAATATGCGTCGCAAGCTGTAGGGATTGCATCAACTCGGCTATCACCAACAAGCCTGCGCGGGAGGTCAAAGCAGCATTTGTGGTCGTGATTTTATGCGGTAGAATGTTCATCTGAAAACCTTGTGTTGCACCCATTGGGTGATGGCCTGTTTTGTCGCAAGCCATTATACAACCAAGGTTTTCTCTTTTTTACTGAACCTATGTGCGGATTGGGGATATGCTTACTGCCTGGAAGCGGTCGCCTACTTGGGACGCAGCCTGTACACCTTCTCTAGCAAGCTGCTAATACCGCTCTCTCGGAAACGTGGACTTTTCGAGAGAATGTCCTGTACGTCCAGGCAGTCAACATAATATTGTCGTTCAAAACCCGAGCGTACAGCAGCTTCGTCCACCGAAAATGGTGGCCCTGGTTTGACGCTGTTGTCAAATTCCAGCGTTACGAGCAAGATAGGCGCCATCGGTGGTGCAATGTCAATCAAATGCTGAATGTAGCGCTCTCGCATTTCTGTTGGCATAGAGATTAACGCTGCGCGGTCGTAGACGCCAGTGACGCCTTTAAGCTCGTTGGCTGACAGACGAAAAAAATCGCCACATATTATCTCAATCTTGCTGCTGCGCCAGCTCACAATACCACCAGAGCCACCATGAGATGTGCCGTGTCTTGGCTGTTCGGTAGGCAAGTTATTCTCGGCAAAAAAATCGCGCACAGCTATACGGCTAAGCTCCACACCGAGTACACGCTGTCCGGCAGCGGCAATCCACAACATATCAAGGCTTTTGCCGCATAGTGGCACGAATACGCAGCCTCCATCAGCAAGATCCAACTGTGGCCAGAAGCGCCGCAAACTGGCGTTTACTTCCTGTTGATGGAAACCTATACGGCCCTCTTGCCAGCGTCGCTGCCAGAATAGCGCTTCCAAAATGTGTCTCCCCTTATTCCACGCTGCCTGCTATTGCTGACAGGTTGGCACCATGGTATTTATGATATCGGAAAGGCTAAGGTGGCCAACTACTTCACCCTTGATGTTGGTAACCAGAGCGCTTTCAGCGTTAGCCTCGTTGATGATGCTTGCCACTTCCTCAATTACCATCGTCTCTTTCACATGCGGCAAGTTATTGCTGTCTTCGGGTATTTCACTTTGCATCAACGCATCGCAGCAAATTACCCGCCCCCGGTTTACAACTCGCACAAAGTCGACGATGTAATCATTGATTGGGTTAAGCACAATTTGCTGACCAGTACCCTGCTGCTGTACGGCGCCGTCACGCAAAATGGCAACATGGTCTCCCAGGCGTAGCGCCTCGTCAAGGTCGTGAGTAATAAAGATAATGGTCTTTCCCAACTCTCGTTGCAGGTCAAGTAACATCCCCTGCATATCATGACGGATCAAGGGATCAAGCGCCGAAAAGGCTTCATCCATTAACATTATTGGCGTATTGGCAGTCAGCGCGCGCGCCAGACCAACCCGCTGTTGCATGCCACCGGATAGTTGCTTGGGGTAATACTTCTCGTAACCATTCAATCCAACGCGGTCAAGCCAACGCTTCGCTTCAGCTCGACGCTGGCGTGCAGCTATGCCACGGACATTCAGGCTGTATTCAGCGTTTTCCTGCACTGTCATATGCGGAAACAGCGCGAACTTCTGGAACACCATAGATATATTGTCACGGCGAAAGCAATGCAAGTTGTTAAGCGAGAGGGCCGTTACCTCTTCGTCGCCTATAATGACTTCTCCTGCTGTCGGATCAATCAGACGGTTGATATGGCGAATAAGGGTGCTTTTTCCCGAACCCGACAAGCCCATGATGACAAAGAGTGATCCGGACTCTATTTCCAGGTTGATGTTTGACAATCCTAGCACATGGTCATGCTCGTTATGCAGCTCCTCTTTCCCGATGCCATCCTTGACAAGTGCTAATAACTCCTGCGCATCGGGGCCAAAAATCTTGTACAGATTGCGAACCGAAACGTGAAGCCCGGCTCGATCTGTTTGCAACTCAGGCATGTTGACCTGCCTCCAGGTGTTTTTGCAACCGCAGACCATACGCTTGGGTAACGCGGTCTATCATGATGGCAATGCCGACGATGGCCAGGCCGTTAAAGACGCCAAGCGTAAAATACTGGTTGGTTATTGATTTCAACACTGGCTGCCCCAGACCAGTGACACCTATCATCGCAGCTATAACTACCATGGCAAGCGCCATCATAACCGTTTGGTTAATACCCCCCATGATAGTCGGCAAGGCCAGCGGTAGCTGAATGCGGAAAAGACGTTTCCAGGCCGGTGTACCAAAGGCATCAGCCGCTTCTAGTAAAGCCGAATCAACAAGCCTGATGCCCAGGTTGGCAAAGCGTATAGACGGCGGCACTGCATAAGTTACGATAGCTATCATACCCGGCACTTTTCCAATGCCCAGCAGCATAACCACCGGTATCAGATACACAAAGCTTGGCATGGTTTGCATTACGTCGAGCACGGGGATAACAATATTTTGCATTCTATCGCTGCGACTCATTGCAATGCCGATTGGCAAGCCAACCATAATCGCAAATATTGTCGAGATAAGGATCATGGATAGCGTTTTCATGGTGTCTTCCCACATGCCAAAGAAGCCAATCAGCGCCAGGGTAAGGATCAGCCACACTACTATCTTCCATGATCGGCTGGCAATCCAGGCAAGTAACGCCAAAACGCCAATCATAAGCGGCCATGGAGTGTTGATAAACAGTTTCTCAGAAAAGATCAGCAGGTCTTTCAGCGGATCAAATATAGCTTCAATAGCATTCCCGTATTCGCGGGTAAAGCCGCGAAAGATCATATCGACGTTTTGCTTAAGCAAACGCAGTTCAGCATCGCCTAGCGTTGGGAATTTGCTAAGCCAGGACATACGCCCTCCTTTCTGCCAGTGCAGTGGCGGCTATAAATTACAAGTAGTCGAGCAGAGCACTAACGTTGTTGCCAGTAGAAACCGCCGCATGAAAATGTCAAGACAAGACAGTATGAGCGGAATATCACATCACGATAGGCTGCTTACGCCAGTCGCCACGGAACACCTTGGAGAAAGCACACCCACGCGGGTGCCTCTCCAGTGTGCAAAAAGATGAATTAAAGTCCGGCGCTGATTTTTTCAGCAGCTTCCGGGGTCACCCAGGATTTCCAGATGTCGGGGTTGTTTTTAAGGAAATGTACAGCGGCATCAGCACCACTTGCCTGATTTTCGAGCATCCATGAGAGCAGGGCATTAACCGTGTCGTTGCCCCAGGCACGCTTGCTCAGGTAGTCGTATGCTGCGCCACCTTTTTTGCGAAAACGGTCCGTCACAACTGTATACACCTCGGATACCGCCCAGTCATTCTTACCTGGATCGGCGCAGTTCTCTTTGGTATTACACTCTTTCCAGGCTTGGGAATCATGCGGTACACCTGCGTCAAGCTTGACCATTTTATACTTGCCAAGAATGGAAGTTGGTGCCCAATAATAGCCTAGCCATCCTTCCTTGCGCTCATAAGCCTTGGCTATGGAACCATCCAGGCCTGCTGCAGAACCGGTATCCACGAGCTGGAACCCTTTTTCTTCGGCTTTCCATGCCTTGAAAGCATTTTTTGTTGAGATTTGGCAGTTCCAACCGGAGGGGCAGTTATGCAGACCACCTTTTTCCTTGTCTTCAGGGGCGGGGAACAATTCCGGGTGGTTTAGTGCGTCATCAATGGTCTTTATTTCGGGGTTTGATTCAACGATATAGGCAGGCACCCACAACCCTTCAACGCCACCGTCTTTTAATATCTTGGCTGCATAATGCAGTCGACCTTCACTAACTGACTTGTCGAGCACCACACGCATGGCGTTTACCCATGCCTCAGGCGCCACGTCTGGCTCGCCTTTTTCTACCATTGATGTCAGCGTCGGCTGTGTATCACCAGGTACTAGCGCTACTTCGCAACCGTAGCCCTTACTGAGGATGATTTTGTCAATTTCAGCTGCAACTTCAGCTGACTGCCAGTTCATGTTTGCGACAGTAACTTTACCGCACTGCTCAGTAGCAGACTCGGTAACGGCAGCTTGGGTACTACTGGAGGATGCTGGTGTTGATTTGGCGCTGCTTTCTTGCTTGGCCGGTTCACCACAGCCAGCGAGAAGCGCAAGGCTCACAACGGAGGTGGCCAGCAGGCTACGTTTAGGATTTGAAGAAAAAAAGGTACATACTCGGTCAGTGCTTTCTGACATAAAACGCCCTCTCATGCAATTAACAGGATGCAACCCAGGTTTTATTTTGCGACGCGTGAGGTCAAACCAACAGATTGCAGGAATGTAATTCTGCCTTGAACAGGAATTGTCCCGTTCGACAAGTGGGTACTATAACATAATAACAATGCGTCCCCATGACTGCGCCTTTTCCAGCTGACGTAGCTACATTTTCGAGGCAGAAGTGTGCCCGAAGCCGCCCGGCAAACCTGGACTATGCAGCTCTGTGATTGCCCACAATTCCACAAATCCTGAGGATGAATGGGCCGCTATGATAATATGCAAGGCTGTCTTGCAACGCCGTCGAGCAATATCTATTTGAGTGAGTTGGAAAGTAAAGTCAAGGGAGCGGTAGCAGGATACGCTTGGTCAATGACGTGCAAAAACAGTATGGGAAGGGATGCTTGCATGAAAGTTTATTACGACAAGGACGCCGACCTTTCCCTCATCAAGGGGAAAAAGGTTGCTGTTATAGGATACGGCTCACAAGGGCACGCACATGCGTTAAACCTTAAGGATTCGGGGGTAGGTGTTACCGTCGGCTTGCGCAAGAGCGGCGCCTCGTGGGACAAGGCAACCCAAGCCGGGCATAAGGTGGAAGAAATCGCCGTGGCAGTGCAAGACGCAGACGTTGTAATGTTGCTATTGCCTGACGAGAATCAGCCTGAAGTCTACAGCAACGATATTGAGCCGAACCTGAAAAAAGGGGCGGCCCTTGCCTTTGCACACGGTTTTACGGTGCATTACAACCAGATTGTTCCTCGTGATGATCTGGACGTGATCATGATTGCCCCCAAAGGTCCAGGGCATACGGTGCGTTCTGAATACATTAAGGGCGGCGGCGTGCCAACCCTGATCGCCATCTATCAAGACAAATCTGGCAAGGCCCACGACGTAGCGCTATCTTATGCGGCTGCAAATGGCGGCACCAAGGGTGGGGTTATTGAGACTACCTTCCGTTTCGAAACCGAAACAGATCTTTTTGGCGAGCAAACGGTATTGTGTGGTGGAGTTGTTGAGCTGATCAAGATGGGGTTCGAGACTTTAACCGAAGCCGGTTATCCGCCGGAAATGGCATATTTTGAATGCCTGCACGAGGTAAAACTGATTGTCGACCTGATCTACGAGGGCGGCATTGCCAACATGAATTATTCAATCTCAAACAACGCCGAGTTTGGTGAATACGTAGTCGGCCCAGAAGTAATCAACGAAAGTTCACGCGCAGCAATGCGCACCGCCCTGCAGCGCATCCAGAATGGCGATTACGCCAAGATGTTTATCCTGGAAGGGCGCACCAATTATCCGTCGATGAATGCACGTCGTCGACTAATTGAGGAGCATCCGGTCGAGCAAATTGGTGCCCAGTTACGCGACATGATGCCCTGGATAAAGCGTGACAAGCTGGTAGATCAGAGCAAGAATTAATGCAAACTGGTAACGCCGTCGGCTCGGGCTGGAGGCACCCAATCATAGCCCGCGAAGGTTGGCCCTTCATTGTTATCAGCTTGTTGGCGACCCTGGTGTCCTTGCGCTATGGCTGGTGGTCGCTGCCCTTGTGGGTGCTGTTCGCGTTTTGCTTGCAGTTTTTCCGTGACCCATCCCGCACTGTGGCAGGGAGTGGTGAAAAGAGCGTCGCCTCACCTGCCGATGGTCGCATAGTCGCCATTGAGACAACCCAGGATCCATACTTGCAGCGCCAGGCGCTCAAGATTAGCGTATTCATGAACATTTTTAATGTTCACTCCAATCGTAGCCCGGTAGATGGCAAAATCATCCAGAAATGGTATAACGCTGGCAGTTTTGTAAATGCCGCGCTATCCAAGGCTTCGCTAGAGAATGAACGCTGCGCCTTACACATTGGCGCTTCCGGCCAGGACGTTACCTGTGTGCAGATCGCAGGTTTGGTGGCTCGACGCATCCTCAACTACGGAGACATCGGTCAACAACTGGCGCGAGGGGATCGCTTCGGCTTTATACGCTTTGGCTCACGGGTAGATGTTTACCTGCCACCTGACGCAAGCGTGAAAGTGGTGGTCGGCGATAAGGTAGAGGCTTCATCTAGTTTACTCGCCGAGCTGGCGTGACTATATTAGGTATCAGAAGCTGTTAAATACCTCATGAAACCACGCAAAAGTCTGTTTAACCCGGAGTTACGGCGTCGCGGTATCTACTTGCTGCCCAACCTGTTTACTTCGGCAGCGCTGTTCGCCGGTTTTTTTTCTATTGTCATGGCAATGCAAGGGCGTTTCGAAGAAGCATCCATTGCCATTTTCGTTGCCATGGTGCTAGACGGTCTCGACGGACGCATTGCGCGCCTGACGCGCACCCAATCTGCCTTTGGAGCCGAGTTTGACTCGCTTTCAGATATGGTGAGCTTTGGTGTTGCTCCAGCTCTGGTGTCTTATGAATGGGCCATGCGCGATCTGGGACGACTGGGTTGGATCGCAGCTTTTGTTTATTGCGTTAGCGCCGCGTTGCGCCTTGCACGCTTCAATACCTCGCCGCTATCTGACAAAATCTATTTTCAAGGATTACCTTCACCGGCGGCGGCGGCGCTGGTTGGTGGCTTTGTATGGGTAATGACTGATAACGGCTTTCAGGGCCACGAGCTGCGTTATGCCACCGTCGGGCTACTGTTTTTCGCCGCATTGAGTATGGTTTCGAATGTCCATTTCCACAGCTTCAAAAACTTTAACCTGCGCAAAAGCGTACCCTTCATTTTTGTCGGTGCCCTGGCGTTGGCCTATGTGTTAATAGCTAGCTATCCGCCAGGAGTACTATTCGCGATTTTTGTCGCCTATGCGCTGTCTGGCTACTTGCTGTCGCTCTGGCGTCTATTTATCCGCAAAAAACTGCCCAAGATGGGCGAGTAACCTATTACAGTAATTCACGCTATGTCATTTGCTTTTGTTTTTCCTGGTCAAGGCTCGCAGAAAGTCGGCATGATGGACGATTATCGCGAAGAGGAAGTGGTACGCGATACCTTTAAAGAAGCATCGGCCGCCTTGCAACAGGATTTATGGACTCTGGCCGCCGATGGACCTGCCGACGCCCTTGTGCTTACCGAAAACACGCAGCCCTTGATGCTTACCGCTGATATAGCCTTCTGGCGTTTGTGGAAACACAAAGGTGGGCGACAGCCATCGATTCTGGCCGGTCATAGCCTGGGGGAATATGCCGCGCTGGTTGCATCCGAGACTATTGAACTTGTCGATGCCGTGCCGCTAGTTAGGCTGCGTGCACGGGCAATGCAAGAAGCCGTACCACCAGACGTTGGTGGTATGGCGGCAATTGTTGGCATCAATGCCGACGCAGTTATCCTGGGCTGTAGCAAGGCAGCCGACGGCGATGTAGTAGAAGCAGTAAACTTCAATGAACCTGCGCAGACAATTATCGCCGGTAATAAAGCTGCGGTTGAGCGCGCTATTGAAGCTTGTAAAGCCATGGGTGCCAAACGCGCCATGCCGTTACCCGTGTCTGCGCCATTTCATTCTTCGCTCATGCGTCCATCAGTAGAAAAGTTGGCAGCACGACTGGCAGAGATCGAGCTAAAGCCGCCACAGATCCCGGTGGTAAACAATGTAGATGTAGCAGTTGAGAGCGACCCTTCACGCATCCGTGATGCTCTGGTGCGCCAGGCATTCCATCCTGTACGTTGGGTAGAAGTAATGCAACATATCTCTGATAGTGGTGCAGGAACGATTGTAGAGTGCGGCCCTGGCAAGGTATTGACCGGTCTGGTCAAACGTTGCCAACCTGCTTGCCAAGGCGTGGCCCTGGCTGACCCTGGTGCCTTTGTGGCCAATCATGATTTGGAGTAACGCGAATATGTTGGACGGACAAGTCGCGCTGGTTACCGGCGCTTCACGTGGTATTGGCCGCGCCGTTGCCGACGAGCTTGGCAAAGCCGGAGCCTATGTCGCTGGAACGGCAACCAGCGAGGCCGGTGCGCAAGCTATCGGTCTGCACATGCGGGCAGCCGGCTACAAGGGCGATGGATATTGTCTCGATGTTTGCGACGCTCAGAGTGTACAATCAATCATACAAGCCATTGAGTCAGAGTGCGACGCGCCTGTGGGAATCCTGATCAATAACGCCGGTGTCACACGCGACAACTTGTCCTTGCGTATGAAGCAGGAAGACTGGGAGGCGGTGCTTGAAACCAATCTGCAAGCGGTTTTTCGTCTTTGCCAGACAGTCATGCGTGGCATGATGAAATCGCGCGGCGGCAGAATTATCAATATAACCTCAGTTGTGGCGCACAGCGGCAACGCCGGGCAGGCAAATTATTGCGCTGCCAAGGCTGGAGTCGAAGGATTAAGCCGTGCTCTGGCGCGCGAGTTGGGTGGGCGCAATATTACGGTAAACTGCGTGGCTCCAGGTTTGATTGATACAGATATGACCAGGAAGCTGGATGATGAACAACGCCGGCAAATGTTAAGCAATATCCCACTTGCTCGCTTGGGGCAACCAGAAGATGTCGCGCAGGCAGTGCTCTTTCTCGCTTCGCCAGGCGCATCATACATTAGCGGCACTACGCTACACGTAAATGGGGGCATGTTGATGAACTAAAGCCAGGTAGTATTCACAGCACACCGTCTAATTGACGTGCGCTCAGGCAACATATTAAAATCCGCGGCTTTGTTGGTCGTATATCTGATACCTCGCTGTTGGCATACCGATACCGGTTGGATGCATGAAAACAAGCGGGCAACTAGACAAGAGATAAAGGAAACAAATGCAACGCACAAAACTGGTCGCTGGCAACTGGAAGATGCACGGCACCCTGGCGCAAAACGCTGCACTCATTACCGGGATCAAAGAGGCTGTCGACGGATTGAAAGACGTCAGCGTCGCAGTTTGTCCCCCATTCCCGTATCTGGAATCTGTCGGCAAGCAGCTTTATGGCAGCCGTATTCTACTGGGCGCGCAAAATATCAGTGAGCACCCAGTCGGAGCCTTTACCGGTGAGGTGTCTGGCGACATGCTCAAGGATTTTGACGTCCACTACACGCTGGTTGGACACTCCGAGCGACGCAGTTTGTACGATGAGAGCGACGACATTGTCGCCGCCAAATTCAAGGCGGCGCAAGTTTGTGGGTTTACTCCTGTGCTTTGCGTTGGCGAAACGCTGGGCGAGCGCGAAGCCAATCAAACCGAGGCTGTCTTGCATCGTCAAGTCGCCGCAGTGATTGAGCATGCCGGTATCGCAGCCTTTGCCTCGGCCGTGGTTGCCTATGAACCTGTATGGGCTATCGGCACTGGCAAGACAGCCACTGCACAGCAAGCGCAAGATGCGCACGCGGCTATCCGCAGGCAAATTGCCGCCGAGGACACTAGCATCGCCGCAGCATTGCTTGTCTTGTACGGCGGCAGCGTCAAGCCGGAAAATGCACAGTCCATTTTTGCCATGCCGGATGTAGACGGCGGCTTGATCGGCGGCGCTTCGCTAAACAGCGAAGACTTCGCGGCTATTTGCCAGGCTGCGGCCCCGTCAGTCTGATACGGTGACTTGTAAACCCTTCCATGCTGTAACAGGTCAACAAGCTTTATGACCCATTTCCAGAAATAGTATCCAGAGAAAGTAGATTATGCAAAACTGGTTTTTTTCGCTCATGCTAAGCATCAATATACTGACGGCTTTGTCCGTTATAGGTCTGGTGCTGGTGCAACACGGTAAGGGTGCCGACATGGGTGCTGCATTTGGTGGCGGTTCATCAGGCAGCTTGTTCGGAGCAACAGGATCTGCCAGTTTTCTCAGCCGTACCACCGGAGTGTTGGCTGCCATCTTTTTCGCCACTAGCCTGGCGCTTACCTGGATCGCCGCCTCACGTAATCCACAGGCCTCAAATACCAGCGTCATGCAACTCGGCGAAACGCCAGGTATACCTGCCACCGCGACGAACGCACCCGGAGACGCCGCAAAGGAGGATAGCAAGGTCTCAGGCGAGCCAGCCGCGACGAGCGACAGCAGTAAAGACAGCCCCTCTTTATCTACCGGTGATGGCGAGTCATCGCCTGAGCAGCAACGCTCCAAGCCGTTGGAGATTCCAAAATAGCTAAAAGCGAGCTATTATGCTCGGCTTCGTATTCTCATCACTCCACTTTGCTGGCGTGACGCTTTTTTTCTTGACACCTGCCGACGTGGTGGAATTGGTAGACACGCTATCTTGAGGGGGTAGTAGCGCAAGCTGTGCGAGTTCGAGTCTCGCCGTCGGCACCAAGCAACAATCCAAAGAAGCCCACATAAGTATAATCTGTAGAAGTTCAGGCCAGCTATATGCCTACTGTACTGTCTGTATTCATCAATTCGAGTGCTGGTGTAATCCCCCCACTTTATAGCACACTCAAAAGTAGAGGGTTTTAAGCTTCGCCATTGATGTTGCACGAAGCTGTCAAGGGCGGCATAGCCGAGCGAAGCGTCCCTTGACAGAAGACTATAAAGCATAATGGTTCAAGGTGCTGATGTACAAACCTGGGCATCAGCACCTGGCCGCCATTGACTTGGCGCAATACCACCCAAAGCAGTGTGCGGACGATCATGACTGTACGTCCATAGCCAGCGCGCCGCCAAATCCTGTGCGTGCTCTACAGATTCAAATACATGCATGTCCAGCCGCTCTTGTCTTGCCGTACGGTTAAAGCGTTCAATGTACGCGTTTTGCGTTGGTTTGCCCGGTTGAATGTACAGCAACTCAATACCTCGCTCTTGCGCCCAATCGAGCAACTTCTGACTGACGTACTCCGGGCCATTGTCGCAACGAACGGCACGCGGCTTACCACGCCACTCAATGATTTGCTCCAAACAACGAATAACACGCTCTGACGGTAGAGACAGATCCGCCTCAATGCCCAAACCTTCACGGTTGCAGTCGTCCAGTACATTGAGCGTGCGCAATGTCCGGCCATCAGCCAAGGTGTCGTTCATAAAATCCATCGACCAGGTCTGATTGATCTGTAGCGGAACCGCCAGCTTCTCCGGCTTGTCTCGTTTGATACGCCGCTTCGGCTTGATGCGCAAATTCAATTCCAGTTGCCGATAAACCCGGTAGATACGCTTGCATTCAGTCTATCAAGAAATTTCTACTTTTGAATGTGACAGTTATTGAGGGGATTACAAATCTGGACCAAGCCCATAGGGTGCAGGCATCAGATTGACAATACGGCTGAACAAATCTCGAAACTCACGCTGGGTACCTACTCCAACCAGCGGATCTTCGTTGGATTGAAAAGCCG
>Ga0209562_1000334_pt1 | contig 16675 bp, 13 predicted proteins | sample WorMetvacBELIZE2_FD_187399 | JGI IMG/M metagenome (GOLD analysis project Ga0209562, IMG submission 187399) | Marine gutless worms symbiont microbial communities from Max Planck institute for Marine Microbiology, Germany - Olavius vacuus BELIZE.2... | ecosystem: Host-associated > Annelida >... | reverse complement strand
AACTTTAATGTAATTTTTTACATTATTTTACTGCAGTACTGACCTTATTTGGTGCAAGTCCAGTGAGATTGTTCAGCATATTTACAAAAACACCGTAATCCATTTTACGCTTCAGCACACCAACCATCAGCATTCCAGGCTACATAACACAGCACATTTACATTTATCACAACAAGGCACAAAACTCAGAATTATACAATATGCATGTCTGCCGAGATTTACGTACAGTAAAACTTCGTTAACACGGACTCGCATAACACAGACCCTCGGATTACGCGGACGAATTTTTTTGGCCTGGTCAAAAGTCCTTGGTTTTATACAGAGATGCCGATAGATAAGACGGACTCGGTTAGCATGGACTTTCTGATAACACAGACTGTATTTCTGGCCCGTCGAGTACCAAAGTACACTGGTTAACACAGACGGAGTGGCTCGGACCAGCAAATGGCACGTGGGAGGCAGGTTGTTTGCTGCTACATCACATACAGTGTACTAGCCACGTGACATCCGTGGTACTAGCACGCTGGCTGCTGCACCTCAAGAGTCGGTCCACTAAGTTCACCACATGTAGGCCTAAGTGATTGGCGCCGGCGGTGGTGGTGGCTGTGCCTGGCTGTAAAGACAACTGCTGATGACGGGATGCTAATGTTACAGGCTGCTGGTGCATCAGCCGTATCGTACTCGTCAAAATGAGTAACTAGTGCAAATAAACTGTGTTAGATTTAGACCAGAAAATTGCGATTGTCAATGAAACTGAAGCGGGCAAAAACAGGCAGCAGTTGCGGCGGCTTGCCGTCTGTCAAAACAAATGATAAACTCGATATGGCAGAAGCGCCATTTTTTGGTTTGATTTTTTTTTCAGTTTTCGGATAACACAGACCTCGGTTAACACAGACGTCCTTGGGCGGTTCCCAGAAGTCCGTGTTAACAAAGTTTTACCGTATTATAAAATGCTGTTACAGAACATACCGGTATAAACAAACCAACGTACAATTCTAACACATTTCAGAAGAAAAGTTCTAAATTTTAATTCAACGTTTTACTGACCTTGAGCAGAGCAAAATCCGACAACAAAGAATCATTTTCCGATGTTCGCAACAGTGACGCCTTCTTTGTGACAATCTGTTACTTACTTGGTGAAGAAAATGTAACATTCACATCAAGATTATAGCATATATCTTATACTTACGAGCATTTGCTCAACCTCACATAACAGATGAACACACACACAGAGATACGACAAATTAAGGGGCCTTCTGGGTAGCGTTCCAACCGTCTTACCTTCTCTTATCCTTGAGGCAAAAGTAGTCATTGCAGCTTGGACCAATTTGCCCCAGTTCCCGGTATCGGGATGAGCCGTAATATAAATACAGCCCCCACACTGAAATCACTTTGAGCCTAGCTCCTGTTGTTCTGCTTAGGCATAAGGGGTCTGTACCAGGGATGCACTGGGGTCAGGCCGTGGGGACAGCATCCACCCACATTTGTCTAGGAAAGGGATGCATTATTAAAGTTGCTTATACTTTGGTTCAGTTTTAGTGCCAACCATCTCCCCAGTTATTTTAAGCACCTCCCACTTCCACTTTTAGGACTACACCGTGGTCTGTACAATCTGAATGAGAGACAGATGCGGCAGCGAGTGAAGCAACAGCATCAAAGTTCATATTCAGACTGCAAAAACAATACAAAAACTAGACAACAATCGATCAAAGTACAGCGCAAAGATACGACGCCGCCAGATTTGCCGAGGTACATGACATGGTCGATGATGTCGTCGGCTCGGTACGCCAGCATCAGTGCGTCACACATGCCGTGGTGATCGGAAAGATGCTGCTTCGGAAGAAACGCAGCAACGCTGCCTGGACTTAACTCCACATGTAGACCGCTGTCACCGACGCTCACCACTCGACACTTCACGATCTAAGTGAGTAAACCAGCGGCAGAAGCGCTGACAAAATTACTGTTTAAGTAAGCAAGTAAGTAGTCATTTATATCACGGCGCCGAAATCACGAACAAGAATGCCGCAAGTGAACAATTAAGTGAACAATTCTGACATTTGATTTATTACAGTAAATTATGCCAAAAAGGTTCTTCGTTGTAAGACCTAACATGGAATAATGCTAGAAAAATATATGACTAGAGTCAGCTAAGTGTATGACTTCACGGCAGTAAGTGGACATCAATGTGATGAAGGAACGCGGCCCGAAAAACTATCATAGCTCAGTAACGTTAGTTTTAAATTAGGTGTAGCTTTAACATTAAAATTAACTCAACAATTCTTACCTTTCCAACAGTCCAGTCTTCTGGCACAGCAGCACTGGTGATGACTGACTTTTGAAAGCCGCGACTCGTCTATAAAGGTCAACATTAATTTGTGGCCACAATATGACACAACCAGGAAAAAAGTTGTTTGTTTCTGCTAAAATGTGTGCAGTTGGCTGATGTACAATGGATGGCGCTGAACGTCACCGATGACCTTGGCAGGCAAAGAAAATCCGATATGTACAAAAAAGTTTGCATCAAGGATAAGTTTTGGCTTGTACTAACAAGATGGATTGGTCATATTGTGGCCCATGACGGCATCTTATTGACAGTTCTGGATGGTTGTATTATTGGCAGAACGGGACAAAAATGAATAAGACTTCAAATGCTGGATGACTTCATAAAAGGTAGCATGTACGAAGAAATAAAGAAGTTAGTAGAAGACGGTAAAAAGATGAAGTGGAGCCATCAAAGCTGCTAAACAGCAGATTAGGCAGGAAGAACAGAAGACGCAGAAGTAGGAATTACTGAAGAAAAAGGTCAGCTGGAAAATGACTGTTAAAATAGTGTCACGGGGTAGTGTTTGTGTGTGTGGCAACTGACAGCACACTTTAACAAGATTTAAAATGTCTCACACAGTATAGGTGTACTTGTACACAATGATGCGCTATATAAATTGACGTTTTACTTACTTACTTACTCCCAGCAGCTGAGAATCATACTGCACAGCAATATCTAATGGTAATGGCAGAGGTAGCCCTACACTCACAGGTTGAGTATAGGGCTCAGAGCTGATCCTGGTCAGCTAGCATGATATTAATCATAAAGAAGGCAGCCATTAGTAAAGTAAACTCCTCTCAAGCCACATGGGCCCATGGGGCAGCACTTATCTCTGTTTCCCAGCCCTCAGCCGACCAGTGTATCGCGCGGTGTGCCTGTTTACTCCCCAGCTTTCGCTGGTACCGAATTATGCTGCTTGGTGACAGAGGCACACAGGTGTAAACAGCTTGCCCAAGGCCACTGCACAATGGTGACGACTGACGAGGCAGGACTTGAACCCACGACCTGTAAGTCGCAGGTCTGACGCCCTACCGCTAGCGCCACCACGCCACCACGCTATTACATTACAATAACTAATACAGTTCAAATATTCTTTTCTGCTTGTATCAACAACTGCTCAATATATTCATCCACAACAACATCATCAATCATGACCAGTTCTCATGTTGTTCTTTAAGGCGGACAACACATCAACTCACACGGAGTGAAAGTATGAGCTTCTCCCCGTCTGACGAACACGACACAACTCGACATTTCACAGTCTGTCCGAGATAGAACAGCTTCTCGGGATACTCGACTTTCTGGTCAGTTATTTCCCGCCTTGGAACAAAACCCTAAACACCACATTTATTAACAGCCACATTAACCAAGCAACAATGATTGAGTGCAAGGGTTAGCCGCGTTCAGTGTCCCACTCTAAACATGATAGATTATATCGGAGACGAGCCTTTTCATACAATCTACTGCACAAGGAAAGGCACTCAAAGTAACAACTGACTACATATTGCTAATATCTGCTAACACTGTTTTGACACTGTTGTTAAGCGTACCATAAAGAGCAGCTTGCCTGCAAATAACACTGCATCAAAGGTGTCACTGGATATCGGAACATAGAAAAATCTAAAAAAAAAACACTGAAAAATGACAGTGTGATTTAACACTATTTCACAATGGGACATCACTAACAAGCAAAGTAACACTTAACTCTAAATTATTCAGTTATATTCGTTCGCGTGCAAATACTTCAAAAGAGTTTCCATCATATTCACAAAGTTGAATATTCGACGATTAAAATACACAAAATACTTGACATAATGTAGCTAAACTTGCATTTTGGAGCAAGCAATATTTTCAAGTAACAGAATTAATCTTACTGAAGTTTTAAGACCCGTTTAAACATAAAATTTACAGTCAGTTAAATGGCGATACAAAGTGAAGTTTGTGCAACCAGGCTTTAAAGGATACTGTACCGACAGAATCTTGAAGTTTCAGCTGCTCTATTGACAAAGCTGAAAATCAATTCAAATACTCTTTGAACACTCAGACACCCAACAGAATGAATATTAAAACACTATTCTGCCCAGCTCTACTCAACTGCCAACTGAGAAACCACAGACCTTGACATTATTGTAGAATGCAATGACAAGACCAGTTGGTTTGATGCTGACGACACAACCTTCAATGACTGCACCAGTCTGCAGGTCGGAGTACGACGCGACACAAGACATCTTGGAACTCACCAACGACTTCTTGTGAGTCAGCAACAGCTTGGAGTTGACGACGTCGACCGACAGAACCTTCACACAACAGTCAGTTATCAGAGACGCTGTCCCTTCCATGTAAGCTGCTGTACTGTGGATCGACATACTCTGGCTTCTGTTCAGCCACTGACTGCAAGCGACTCGACTTGTTCTTGGGTCATTGTGGAAAACTGGTATACCGTCACAGAGAGTCGCCATCATTTGCTGCCATGTTCTACGAAGCTGACGACTCGTTGTTTACAAAAGTCTTGACAAACAGTCATTATCTCTTTCAACAGTATCAATCTGAACGCTGTAAACTTGTCTACTCTCTCTGGAAGCCAACTCATAACAAACACCTCATTGCAAAGACCACCAAACTCATACGACACTTTCTAGTCAGACCATTGTACAAAGACACTTACTACTACTATATCTGTATAGTTGTACTTGTAAGACTACTTTTGTTCTCAAGAATAAATGACAACGCTGATGTATCCTGTAACCCACATAAGTCTCGCACTGACGGAGCTGCATTAGTTCACAGTTTTCAACCGTGTCCAGTACAAGCGTGCCCTCCTGATGCTTGCTAACACCATCGACTATACTGTACTGACGACAAAACACAAGTCCAGCAGAGAGCATTCTACATCAGTGGACCCTCTGTTTGAAATCTTCTTCTCGGGTTTCTAAGAATGACTAAATGTACCGCAACTTTCACATGCCATCATGCCATGTCAAATCACAATACTGCCTTCCTCTCTGTATATCTCTATCAAGCAATTCAATCATCATCGACTATAGTACACAACTATGCAAGTATCGGAAACTGAATGTTTTCCCGATTTTCGCAGCCGTAAGCAATGCAGAATCATAAAATTCCGATTAATACGGTTGCTACCTTGCATTTCAGTTTCTTTCCCGCAGCAAACTTCTTCTCGGGGTTCTTGAGCAAGACTTCGGCAAGATGAAGACGTGGAATGAATCCGTGAATTCTCTGGGAGATGGACACAGAGACGCCACCTGGATGTATGGCTCGCACTGTGCACTGTAAAAGAACACACGACGGAACACATCCAATAGACAAACATAATGATCATTCTACATCATTGGTGCAATTCTAATACACTAAGGCTGTGCTAAACGTTATACTGTGCAGCAGCAACAGGCCAAATATCAGTATACTAGCCTCCAGCTGACCACAATGGCAAAAATTACACTGTATATCAATAACTAACTGCTGAACAGCAGCAGTTCGTTTCTGATTCAAAGATCTTTTCTGCACAATTTGAATGTTTTCTTAGAAGGATGGGTAACATGGGGTTAGTGCACTCCAGGGCCTCAAATAACCACAAGTCGGCATGTAAATATATGACATATGGTACTACTAATACAGTATTGTGTTACAAAAGAATATCATGTGATGCCATCTTTTTACACATGATTAAATATAATAAAAATAATAATGATGACGACAAAAAAAATGACGACAATAGTAACATTATAATATTCAGCCGAATACAATAATACCTTATTTGGTACAGACTTACCGATACATGTCTTCAGTGTTCTGACACCATTACACAGGCATCGTAAACAAAATCTAGGTCTAGCAGTCTCAGAATTATTCTAGCGATCTTTGGAGAAGTGAGCATTACCTCCGATCAGCATGCACTAATGCGATGGTTAAACGAAGTCAACAGTGACACAGATGTAATGACATACTTCGCTGAAAATAATCGAGCACAGATACAACGGACTGGAAAACTAAACGAGAAATTTATAAAACAGTCAATAAAAGCAGATGTTAGACAAACCGCCATCACTGTTCCAGGCTGTATATCCGCATAGCTGAAGAACGGCTGCTCAATAATATTTCTGCACATACAGATATGTGCAACGTATGTCACTATTAACATTACAACTATCAGCATGCTCACAAACATAATTTTGACGGCCTTCTTTCCCGGTGGACCTGAATTAGACGATTCCCACTTGATTTCTCAATTTGTCTCCTGGAAAAACCATGAAATGATTCTATAGATAAGTGATACCATCAAGCAGAAAGGGTCAATGTCTATACATACTTAGAAATTAAGCATGAAGTTAGATGTCAAACAGAAGAAAACAACTCACTTTCTCAAAGAAACATGAATGAGATGGTCCACATAGTCGAACTCCAGCACTCGACACCTGCAAATGATTACAACCGATAATAACAGATAAAAGATAGTAAAATCACAAACATGACTAACTTCATTGTGTAAACATATAAACCGATCGTAAAAATAAATTAAAGAATACAACATGCTGAAAAAACACTCAATTGATAAAAAGAGAAGAATATCACTGGTATTTAACACATAGCGGTTTTCATTACCTAACAACGGTACCTTTCTGATACTTTGTTGCCACCTGAGTCGCTGCACTTTTTGACATGTTCTGCAGCTAAAACAATGTTCAAACACAAAATGCATCTGAACAGTAAAACATCTTCTACAATTAGCCCAACAAAGCACAAATATATTCACCAACAAGTTTAATATCACTTTTTAAACACTATTGCATAGAATCTGAAATGTTTTAAACCGAAAATGATAACAAGTGGCATGCAAAACATTTTACAGGCACAATATCCTATGTACGTCATCTAAAATTTGAGAAAATACCTGCAAAAATTATATTTTGTAAGAACTGAATATTTAATCACTTCAATTAACTCTATTTTCTCCTTTGCCTTATCTTCATTAACTTTTAGTTATGACTTCGTGTTGTAGACAAAGTTGGCCACTTACCAGTTTTCGAGCGAATTTTAAATATTTGCACCTTGTACTGCACGAAATTTGCTAATATTACACAGTAATTTAATCTCTTAGAAATAAGTAAATATTTAGTTTTAAAAATTTCAGATATTCCGTAGATAAAAATCACTGCAGAAAGTTGACCGACGATGCATACATACACTGGCAAAAGCCTTCAGCTTGTCTGGCAGACGAAAATAAACACCGCGGCGAGGATCGACTCGTGTGACGACAGCCTCGTCCATGATAGCGCCAAGTTTCATACTTCCAAACAACTGGGTCGGAGCAAGGTCGGGGGTCACGAGATGGGTCAGTTCAGACAACGATAGCACTTTGGTCGTCGGGTTTACATACAGTACTGTCACGCGGATCTGTACAGCAACGTAACATTTACACTTCAAATATGCAAGTATCTACCTTTATACAGTGCGCCTTCAGTCAACGTCTATTAGCCAGTCCTTAGACAGCATACATGTTTAAACTGTTCTCTAGTGTCTGTGCTTCGCAGATCCTGCAAAAGTTTGTTCCAAACTGTTGGTCCGCACGTGCAGAAACTGCAGCAGCCAAACTGTGTGGACCGTACGCGTGGGACGATGTTACCTTAGCAATGTGACTCCAATCGAAATTTGATGATGAAATATTAATCATCAAATTTTTGGCAGTTATTTGTATGATTATATCATTAATTTGCCAACAACTAAAAGATGACAAATGCTTCCGATTGTCAATAACTGCATTAACACATCAATAGAATGAATCGGCGAGTGAACAGAGATTAACATCCCACTTGATACACCTATAAACATCAATTTGGGGACGAGCCTTTCCAGGTAATCAGTCACAAATAGGAGATTACAACAAACACAAGAAAAGACACGTTACGCGAAAACACACACAGAAAACTAAGTCGAAGATGAACAAACAAAACACACTTGCACAAAATCTAAACCCCAAGTCAAAAAAAGAGCTAACTGCTAGCTATACAATAAATTAAGCTGCAACCTAAACTAATAAGTACCAGTTCACTTGTAAGAAATACTCATATGACTGTGTATAACCGCAGCACATAATATGACACAGAACAGTTCTGATAATCTTCCCTCTTTGAGTTATTCCCCAGACAATTATCACTGTTCAGATGTTGTCTATGGTAGGGGACGGCACTGATAAAATAAATTTAACAGCACACAAACATGGCAACGCACTGCATTACTTTAACTGGCATGCACGAGGGGATAATTATTCACAATGAGGAAGAGCAGACGTCGCACCTGCTGTGCCGCCTGATACTTCTGTATTGATGATTGGAGATGCTGTGGCTGAATGCTGCCAGTGTAAGACATACAGCTGACTGTCACCACATCTTTTGACACCTGCTCCAGCAGCAACAGCTTCACAAATGATGTCGACAATAAAGCAAACTGTAACATTACAACGGGATTACAATTTGAGAAATCAAGTAAAGGCGGGTTTCACCAACACCGGTCAAATCGCTGGTTTACTGAACTCCAGTTATTTCTAACTGCCAGTTAAATCGGATTCGCGTTTCACCAACAAAAGTTAACTTTTGCCCAACTCCAGTTAGCTGACTGCGTGGTTCACCTACTTTCTGACGCTGCTATTGGCTGAGAGGTGTTGTTGTCATCGATGACGTTGGCTGCCATCTGCGTCACTTTCATCAGTCATTTTTATTTTCTAGCTTGAGATTTAACCGGCGATTGTGGCTCAGTTAAATCTAACTGAGGTTTAACCTTAGATTAGTCGCTAACTGGCATTGGTGAAACGGATTTGTGCTAACTGGAGGTTAAAGTGCAGAGAAAACCGACGGTTAAAGTTAACTATCGTTGGTGAAACGGGCCCTAAGAGAAGAGAACTGTGGAACATGTAATCATCAATTGGGCCCGGTCGTTGATTCAGCCAACATCAAAGACACATTCGGCCACACGTTGATACCAGTCTTTTCTCTCTGCACAGCACTCTTGTGCTTCCTCCCAGGACACGCCAATTTCCTTCAAATCTCGTCTTATAATGTCGATCCAGTTCTCTCTCAGTCTTCCCGCAGCCTTTGCTTTGTGGTGTTCGCCTCCCAATGTTTTGGCAGTCTACCATCGTATATCTGCAAACACGTTCCCGAATGGTACCGACCCTCTATTCCAAAGGTCCACTGTTCTGAAGATCCGCTATTCGGGTTAACATAACGTAAGTTTATTAGACTTTGGCAGCCAGTTGGCTGGATTACACTGGATTAGGTTAGGGCTCAGGGGTTAGGGTTAGGAGAGTGTATGTTTGGAATACCAGACCTTGGAATAGTGGGACGGAATCTCCCAAACCACCTCAGTCGTCTCTTGTTGACAATAAGTTCTAGTTCCTCTCTTCTCTCATTTCAGAGGCCCAGTATCCGTCGCCGAAATTCGTGATGTGCTGCTTCCAACTGTTTCTTTTGCGTGACAGGCAGGAAGTCACAGTCCACACTGTAGAGCATTGTTGACATAACGAGTAACTTGTACAGTCTCACTCTGAGAGCCGAGCTAATGTGTTAATCTTGATCATATCATTTGGCATACCATATCTCATCAAGATGCACCATAATGACGGATGACGAACATTGTCAAAGGCCTTCTTAATGGCTACAATATTCCTTATCACTGGTCTCTGCCGGTCTCCATTATTTGCATTATTTGCCACAGAACAAATATATGATCTCTCACGTCTAAAGCCCGCACATACTGTATTTTTTCAAGCAAAAAAAAACAGCTGTGAAGTAATCAAAAGCCACATGCTGGCATTGTACGTGAACCGTAGCAATAACTCCCTCGCAGCAGATGTACAACACATTGAAGAACACTCAGCAGATTCTTTAAACAATGTCGATTAGTATTTCACTCAACTTTCACAAGTTTGTGCTTACGTACATATGGTTGCATCTAAATTTTCCTAATTAATTTCACGTGGCAATTAGGTTGTCACACAACGTACCACCATTCTTATTTCATTTTAATGCGACATACACCATTTACTTACTTACAAACTTCACAAAATCTGACAGAAGAAGTCAGAAAAATAACAAACTTTTGTAACAGTGGCAGTAGTTGTCATTCCTGGTAATACCGACGACAGTTTCACTTTCACTGTCCCACTCACCTGAACATACGACATGTCACTCACGGCTCACGTACACAGCATAACCAGTTCTACGTCTGCTAATATCATCCACTCATCTCTGTAGTTAAACACGTTGTTTTCTGCTGTGTGCAGCAACTGCAAAACACCTTCAAATTCCATCACTGGACACGTATCGACTACCAGTATATAAAACTGGTCTGCAGTTGGCTGCATTACAGACAGGTGGTTTGGCAAGGCCCCACCTGTGTAGGTTCATCATCATCATCATCGAGGGGAGGCCCCATGTTGGAGCATAGCTGCTTCCACAGCTATGTAGGTTTAGATGACAGAGAACATGACTGGTCTGGAAGCGATTTAGCAACGACGAAGTGTGACAACGAAAGTCCACACCTGGCTGTCGATGCCAGTTAATAGTGTCACTCAGAATAGTGAGGTTGACAAGTAAGACGACTAGGTCTTCTTGTTGCAATAATGTTACATTCACAGAACCATAACACACTATAACAGGCTACCAGCACCTCGGAATGCTAATATTTAACAGTCATTGCTATAAACCACGACACAATTTTATGACTACAGAGCGACTTTTTTGTACATCAAACACATTTATTACCAGAAAAGCTTTAAAACGACACAGAAGAGCCAAAGTTCATACATGTATATTCAAGATTTTAACACTCTGACGGCAACAGAAAACTGACAACACTACACACTTCAGTTGTAGCAAAAGCGAACAACCTCCGAGCGGTGGACACGTCGTGACTCGGCAATAACACCGACAACGCGACTTTCACCAGTTGCAAAGTCAAAATGATCGCCGCCGCTGACTGCACAGTGCAGGTATGCTCCCACACACAGCCGACCTCGATCTGTCAGTGACAACACTGATTAATTTACTACACAGACATTTATAAGCAGTAAATAAATTTAGCCAGAAATTCTAGAAATTCTGTACTAGACAGCATCATGGTCAAGCGGACTGCTGTAGGCCTCGTCACGCATGAGCGACTCCAGACAGCTACTGTGTGCAGTGGCTGCCAGCCTCTTTGTTTCCTGATTGTCTGATGGTCTGAGTCTGTCTGAGAGTTTTATTTTAGTTTAGACACGTGCAGAGACAGAAAGACAGAATTACGTCGCAAAGATGGTGTATAATTTGTATATTTTGTTTTCTTTTTCTGTTTGTTACATTCAAAATTCAATGTTAATACATTATATCTGAGAAACTGTCGGTCAGAAGGCTTTGTTTATTAAGGAGGAAAGATCAACTGCGACAACAAACTAAACCCAGGTTCGGTCGCTTCCTACGTCCTCCGACCTGGAAACGGAGAGGGACTATTCTGGTAGAAAGGGAAGTGATGGACAAAAGAAGAAAATAGGTAAAGCCAATGAAAGAAAGGGAAAAGAGAAATGGGCAAAAGATGAGAAAGTAAATGGACAAGGGGGAAAGAGGGGTGCCCCGGCCCCACATGGGGCTATATAAAGTTGCAACAATTATCAGTGCCAACTACAGACTGATACAACAAACCATCTCCACATGCACTGGTGTACTTCTCAGCTTCAGCAGTGTTGAGAAACGCACGGACTGCTTTCACACCGATGTCAATAACGTAGCCGTGGTCTTCGCAGCTTGCGACGCACCCTGTTAACACCTAAGGTAGAAAACAACGATCTTCACTATGTACCTGGCCAGTGCCACAGATCCCAGCTTCAAGGCAATCAGTATGACTCCAGAGAGGTGCGTTTTCGGAAAAAGTTGTCTCTGACCTTTGAACCTATGACCTTGAAGATGTCATCAGTTTCATATGGACCAGACCAGTAACTGTGATAAGTTTAATTAAAATACATATGCATACATTCCAATGAGGCATGCATGCCGGTAAGAGGTGAGAAAATGCATTCCAAAGCACTCATATGACCATAAGTGGTCTTGCTGTAACCCTGAAATGTGACCTTTTGAGCTCAAAACCTAACGAGTTGACATCTGTGCCAAATGCTCAATTCCACCTAATCTGTAAATTAGTGAGATTCCCACAAATGATTTATACGATATCATGTTAACGAACTTGTAGTACACGATCACAGATGGATGCATGCATGGACAGCCTGAGAACAGAATGCCTTGAACACCATTCTAACGGTGGCAGATGCTTAAACAGCCACAGTATAGCTTCCCACATGGTTATCTGAATCACTGGCAAGAATTATCACCTTGCTTGACTCGAACAGAAACTGTACGTCATGATTCTGTTAAGACTCACCATTCCGGACTTTAGCAGTTTAGCATCTTTGTTCACATCTTTCGGATTTATCGTCAGCGCGACGATCTTCTTTGCACCTTTAGTGGTGATGCTGACGATCTTACAGCGGACCAGTTTGCCGACATGGAACAGCTGAGCAAGGCTTGCCACACTCTGTGTAACGTCAGACATCACAAAGCTAAAGTAACGCATACAAAACATCAAACTAACGAGCAACAGAATACTACATGTAAAACAGAAATGGCATTATACTGTTGAACGTTGAAAAGCAAACAGCAAATACAAATAAAACATATTTAGAACAACTTTAAAGTGCAAAATTATGGATTATGAGGTTAAACCTAGAGACGAGCCAAACAGCACACAGATGAGGACTGGCGGTCAAAAATTTAAACTGTGTATTTAAATAAGCAAGACGCAATAATATACAATCGTTTGTAGTAAACAGTTGACATTAGTAAAGGATGATCATAATACTGGTGACATTAGGGTTGTGAGTTCAGAAATTTCCGGAAATTTATTCCAATCTTTCCGGAAATTTCCAGAAATTTGTTAAATATTTTTTTCACTTTATAATTTTTTATTATAACCATATAAAAGAATTTAGAAATAAGCATGTTTTTGACAAACAACTTTCCAGATCTTTGTCTTTTAACCTTGTGCATTAAGTTCCGACAAAATAACTTGTATTTAGCATCGCTCCCAAGAATATCAGCAAAATTATAAACGTTATAACTTCCAGGCTTTAGCTAATATATCCGGAAATTTCCGGAAAATTTCTGGAAATATTAAATTTCCGGAAAATTTACAACCCTAGGTGACATCAAGCGATTAGTTTCACTAAAGAAAGAGTATCTGCTCACATGAGCTGTCTAGAATTGGCCTAAAAGGAGTTTGTTGTTGTAAACAGTGGGACGAAATAATGGATCATTGTTTAAAAGTTTGTAACTCCTGTTTATGAAGATACAGCGACATTCAAAACACCAGTCTTACTTCACCTTCGGGGAGGACAGCATGCTGTCCAGCGCTGAGGCCGTAATCAGTTTTGGCCAAATGTGCAGCCCGGAGATAACCGAAAGCTTTTGCAAACTTCAAAAGAGTATGTAATAGCCTCCACAGAAAAACATAATTACTCCAGATAAAGAACTGACCATTCCAATACACACAACAGGACTTTACAAACTTTACGGACCGCTCCTGGTGACCACATTTTCATCTCACTCAAAAATATCACCGATGACCTGTCCATTGACACGGAGAATGCTGGAGGAAAAAGATGCAGCACAGAATCTATATATCTGGAGGCTGTTGGCTCTGTGTAGCACTACGAACTATTACTGGTCCATGCTGACACTGGACTGCATTAAATGTAGTTAAATGTTGATGTTGATTGTAATTTAATGATAATATGAGTTTGAGTTTAGTAAGGTTTGACGTCCCACTTGACATATAATAGGTCATTTCGGGGACGAATTTTCTCACTCAATCAATTACACTGGTACTGATAACAAAAAGGTAACGAACTAAACAAAGCATGCACCCATATACCGAAAAAATAACACAAAAACATGACATAGGCCTATCTAACAAAGAGAAAAAATATAAAGCTACAACTAAGCCCTGGTTTAGTTGCCTCCTACAACATCCAGCCAGGAAACGGAGTGGGTCTATTCTGGGACACAACACACACACACACACATATTTATTTACTTATTTACTTTCCCCGCACCCACACGGGGACAATTTACCGATATTCCACACAAAAAAGATCAGATGCAAAACAGTCAAAACGGGAGTCTATTTACATCGTCAGCGGCAGCTGTGTCGTTGCTAGCCAGCTGCTGCAGCTGAGACGTGTACGCGTCACTGATGTCAGTAATTGCTACAGAGCCACGCAGTCCGTTTGGCAGTGCAACGATCAGTTCAAAGTCTCGTACTTCGACGACACATCCAAGCACCAGCATACCACTAGCAGCAACCTGCATCACAAAGAACAAATAACACTTAGATCTTCAGAAAGAATTTTATTAATCATTGACATCTCTTGTCAGTCATCAAAGTTACCATTATACACTGTGTCTAGAGAAACAGTGGACCCCAAAATTAACTGCTATTAACAGCTATAACTCAACAATAACCTGACTGATTTGTTTGAAATTCTACACATGCGAACTTTGAAACATATCAGTCAATATAAATTTACATATTACTTTACAAAAACACACGACAACTTCAACTTTATTAACATTTAAAATACATCACTGAAAATGTGCCGTGTCCAGACAAAAACTGGACAAGTAGAACATTGTTACTGACTGTGTTAAACAAACGCTGTCATTAATATAGAACATTTTTCAGTAATACAGGAATATAACAAAACTGCCGTAAAAGTGTTCAACAGTAATAAATACTTTCTTACTTATCTACTTACTTATTACTAACTCAGTGGCTGCCAGCTATTGACGTCAAAATATCGTTCACGGTCGTTGTAATGGTGGTTGTGTAAACAATAAACAAACTATAGTTTTCATTAAAGAAGACGAGGTTTTAATTTGTTTTGAAACAGGAAAAACACACAGTGAAAAAGTTTGTCAAAGTTTCCAAACAGAAACTGGTCTGTGTCATTTTTTAATAAGCTGCTGAAGAAGATCGTTCATGCTGTGAATGAAGCTACCGTGTTAGAAATTCATATTTTAGTGGCGAGCTTTAAATGTTAATAAAAGTGACATTGATGTGTATTTCTCTAAACCAATATGCCAGTTCTTGTTGATTTGTTTTCGAGTTCACGTGCCTAAGATTTTAGCCAAATAGCTAATTATTTTTGGGTACACTTTTTATCCGGACACAGTGAAGATTGTGGTTTGTGACTAATGAGCCGACAATATTATTTTTATGTATTTTAATTTGTTAAACTACAATGATGGTGATGAGTCACAGTGTTGTCAAATAAATGATAAAAAATACTTAATAAACACTTATTATAAACATCATACTGCTAGACAAAAAATTCAGTACAATATAAACTATGAAGTACAAACAAATTAGCAATTAATACAAAAGCAGTACTAAATGTAGACCTCTGAAAATGTCTTCTTTTCTTCATCTTTCAATGTATCTTTTCTCAGCTTTCGCAACTTCTTCTTCTCCTTCACCGGCTGACATACCTGCAATTGTTTTGTTTACAGTCTTAGAACACACTGGATGGTCCTTCTTAAGAACCACTGATTGACCGGTACGTCTTTGCTGGAAAGGTCAATTTTTAAACAAGTGTTTTTTGATCATTACTGGTCTTTAAACTTTAAACTTTTGGCCTCAAAATCTAACCAGTTCTTCTTTGTCGCCAAATGCACCTAAGCTGTAAATTTGGTGAAATTCCAACAAGCAATTTGTGAGACAGCATATTCACAAACTTTTAGCATAATCACCAACTCATGCATGGATGGACATTGGACAGCCTAAAAACAAAATGCCTTCAACCAATCACCGGCAAAGGCTCAAAAACCAGCATCCAACACACATATGAACACAAACTTTATGGTAACATCAAACTCCTTCAATCACGTAATATTAATAATAATTAAATAATTCTTATCAATATGTCGATTGATCATGAATTCATAAGTTGCAAATATCAGACATTTTGAATTTGCCATGAAAAGAAAATAATATCTCCACATGTTACACAAAAATGGAAAAGTATGAAGTACTTTTCAAAAGAACAGGCACTGAAATGTATATGTACATATAGGTCTTGTTTGTTCTCATAGCACAATGGGCTCAAAATAAAAAATACAAAACTAAGATATCTTTGCATAGCATTATACGAGGGTCGTTCCATAAATAAGTTACAAAACGGCGCCATTCCATCAATTCTTAACATAGGAAAAATCCGAAATATACGTTTTGTAGGGAATTTAATTTTACACACAC
>Ga0209562_1000333_pt1 | contig 16758 bp, 12 predicted proteins | sample WorMetvacBELIZE2_FD_187399 | JGI IMG/M metagenome (GOLD analysis project Ga0209562, IMG submission 187399) | Marine gutless worms symbiont microbial communities from Max Planck institute for Marine Microbiology, Germany - Olavius vacuus BELIZE.2... | ecosystem: Host-associated > Annelida >... | reverse complement strand
TTTTAAATTCTATACCGGTTTAGCTGTTTAGATAATCAAGTACTACGGTGTGGTGTTCTTTTGTTTTGAACTTGTTGAAAACGTGCTCAATAACACCGTTTTCATCCACGAGGAATGTTTGGCGATGCTGATTTATATCCCAAGCAACATGCACATTACGTTATTTTTTGAGTTTAAAATGAGTATTTATGAAGTGTGCATTTTAGTTTCTGCACACTAAAGATGCTCTTGAGGGAAAAAACGCTACAAACCAAGCGAAACAATAGCAGCTATTTCTCTTTAAGGGAGTTTATTAAGTTCGATTTCTCTTCATCACTTAGTTTCTCAATCAAGCAACTAAGTTCTGCCGAAAGCTCTGATTCACAGAAAAAATAAGCCAGGGGAACCTCAAGTTCGTCGGCAATTTTTTTTAAAGTCTGTACGTCAGGCACGTGTCTGCCTTTCTCATAGTGATTCATCCGGCTACTTGCGGAGCTTTCGTCCAAACCAATACGTATTCCGAGTTTCTTCTGAGAAATTCCTTTGGAACTCCTAATTGATTTAAGACGATTAGGAATTGGGTTAGTAATATGCAAACGATCATCTTTATCTCAGCTTTTCATACTTAGATTCTCTAAGTTTAATTATATACTGTATACTTAGGAAAACTAAGCTTGATCCGAGGTTAATATGAGAAGGCGTTATTCTAACATTCAAAAAAAGCTGGCAGTTGAAAGAGCTTTAAAATCTAGAAAAAGAGCGAAAGACGTAGCTAATGAACTAAAGATTTCGCCAAGCACCTTGTATCGATGGCTTAAAGAGGAGGACAGTTCGAGATCTTCTAAAAAAATAAAGTACATCTCAAGGGAGCTTGAAAAACGTATTCGCAAAGTCCAGGATGAACGGAAAGTTCTGTTAAGAGCACTTCAAATTATGGCTCGTGAACTAGCAGATTAAGGCTTTTTAAGCTTACTTATCCCTTCATTGTTTTGTCATTTTGCCAGCCAACAGTTTATTCTTTCTTTTATCATAATTGGGTTTTCCTTCAGCAAAGTTCTATAAGAGAGTGAGGAAATTGCTTGCCTAATGTGTTAGATTACAATAATAAAATAGTGATTTAATAAATATTCAAAGGACTGATTGAGTGGACTCATACTCGCACTCTGCCATTCCAACTTGGAGTGGCTTCATTTATCAGGGGCATATTGCTCTCTACCATTCTATTTGCTGTTTGCTTGATGGTGAAGATTTTAGATTGCAGCTTGATAGCGTAGAAGACTTCTCGATTTTTCAGGATGGTATTGCGAAATCGACGCACCAAGTCAAAGCACTAGCTCTTGATAAGCGAGAAGCTTACTTAGTCGCCCTTGAAAAAGCATCTTCTACACACCTCGGGTGTGATGCCTCCACGCAGCGCTATTTCCATGTCAGCAGCAAGCTTGACGATACCTCTGACTTTAAAGGTAAATCAGGAAATACAGTTAGATTTTACAGCTACGATAAAAAACCAGGTAGTGAAACCCACTGTTATCTTCACGAAGTTGAAGGTCAAGTTAAAAGTAAGATCGAAGAATATCTAGGTTACAAAGGTCTTTTAACTTCTGATTTTTTATTGGACTTTAAGTTCGATCTTCTTCAGGGAAAAATCGCTTCGCATATTGTTTTGTTACATGCTTACAACCAAGATGGCCTGGGGCCTATCGCTGAATTGGCTTATACGCAGACAATAACAAGTAATGAGTTAGAACTCCTTTTACAAGAAGAGGTGAAACACCCTGATGACATAGCTTATTCTAGAGCAAAAGCTCAAACTTCATTTTATGAACATTTCTATAATTATATTAATAGTGATTGCTTGGAAATCATTGATCATTCAACTAAAGAAAAATTGGTTAAAGTCATAAACACAATAAAGTCGCTAGATGAAGTTGCTTTTACTAAGTTATGGAAGTCACTTTGCTTCGGTTCAACTAGTTTGGATTTTGATAATGATAGGGTCTATGACTATGTAGATATAATACTTGATATTAAAAAGGAACCGATTCTTGCTGATATTCCTCCATACTATCGGTGCTTGAATGAAGAATCCTTCTTACCAACTTCAATTGCACTAAATAAACCTCGAAGGGAAATAAAATTTGCAGAGGACTTAATTAAGCATATCAGAAAAGACGCAGAGATGATTGACATCTTGGTTGAATATGAATGGTTAATCGCTGCCTGTGCGGAAAAGTTCTCTCCTGCTGAACGTTTTTGTAAACAGAAAGGAATGACAAAGGACGCTCTGGAAGAAGAATTTGTGAGTTCCCAAGTCGATAGAAAAAACATAACTAAAGCACTTAATGCCAGAATAATATCTAGTAAAGAAGCAAAGGATTTACTCGATGATTAGAGAGTTATTAAAAAGTTTTGCAACTACCCACGGTTATAGACTAGTGGAAAACAAAGAAAATGTCAGTTTCTTGATGTTTTCTCTTAGGGACAAAAAAAGGTTCTTAGTACTGTATGAAAATGACAAGTTACCTACACCTCAAGCGCTTAACGAGCTTATAATCAAATTATCACCAGAAGTTTTTAAGTTAGATCCTGCATTCGAAAGAAATACTGATTTAATATTCCTGTATCCTTTGAAACACCGCGCTGACTTCAAAAATATTGAAAGCCAAGTTTTTAATATTGAAGAGAATCCATATTATTTCAAAAAATACTTTCTTTATTATAGTGATGATGAATTAGATTTTTTAAAAGGAGAAAGTGTAGATAGCATTTCAAAAGTCGCGACTGATGTATCAAGTTTTTCTAAATATAGAGAAGATCCACTTTCCCCCTCTATTTACAGTATTGTTGCAAGGATATTTATAAAAACTCCTTTTCTGAAGATATCATCTAATTCAGAGCAGCTAAAGCCGCTTAATCTCTATCTAGAAGAAGGTCTAAAAGAAGATGATATGTATGAATTCTACCAAGATATTGAATATAAGAAGGAAAGTAACTTATCACCAGAAAATTTAATTAAGGATCTAGTTGATGAAACACTGGAAAATATCAAAGATTAAAATTAGTAACTTCAAACCGTTTGAAGAAATTACTATAGATTTAAAGTGTTCATCATTAATAACATTAGATGGACCTAATGGATTCGGGAAAACAAGTATATATGATGCACTCGAACTACTTTTTACAGGAGAAATAAAAAGAATAGTAGAGAGAAACAAAAATACTCTTGCTAAGGGAACCAAGAAAAAAATATTTGAAGAAAACTTATATTGGAATAAGAGAAAATTAGGTGATTTAGTTATACGAGCAGAACTTATTTGTGACGGAAACGAAGATTCACTCTATCTTGCTCGTGTTGGTCTAAAGTCTAAATTACAAGGTAATAACTACAACGCACCAGATGACTTCTCGGTTTTCAAGTTGTACCAACTTGAAAGTTTCGAGTCTGTTCATTACAAAAATGAAGTTGATATCTCATTATTAGAAACGTACTTGGGTGTAAACTTTCTTAAAAACTTTTCTTTATTAAACTACTTGGAACAAGGCGAAAACAGGTACCTTCATTCGACCAAAATCGATGAAAGGAAAAAAGGAATCGAACACTTAATCAGCACAGATCAACTTTCAGAAAAAGTAAGATATTATAGAGAGCTGGAGAAAATAATCACTAATGAGTACACAGGTAAAGCTCATATTGATAAGTTAGCGTTGCTTCATTCAGAATTGGCCGAAATTGAAGCCCAAATTAATACAACGTCATCGTCAAACCATTACAAGCGTTTGAGTACGTCAACCACGATTCCAAGATGGGATCAGCAGTCGCCAATAAAGTCGCATGACACAGAGTCGCTAAATAATCTTTTAGAAGACGTGAATTGCTTGATTAAGATAGTTTCTCATCCTGATGAAGTAAAAATAAGAAAATCCAATCACGAAATAGATAAACTTGTACAGCGTGAAGAAGAAGTAAAATTAGCCTTGAATATCGGTTTTTTTATAAACTCTTATGATGATTTAAAATTTAAGAATGACAAACTATTAGATGTAAAAAGCGATATAGAAATACTTAAAGTTGATAGTCACTCTATAACAAAAGAAAAGATAAAAGAAATTAAAAGTGCTGTAAATTATGAAGAACTAGCCAATTTGATAGATGAAAGAGAAAAGTTAAGTTGTTTAGTAGATAGCGAGAGTAAAAATCTTTTAAAGTTTTTGGAAGCGAAAGAGGATTTATTATCGCAATTCAGCCTACACAGAACTGAAGGAGAGCCCAACTGCCCTTTTTGTGAAATTGGCTGGGAATCAAGGGAACTGCTTGTCAAATCTGCTCAATTTTCAATTGAAAAGATTAAAGAAAAAATCGATGGCAATGCTAATGATCTGAAAGTCATAAATAAAAATATCAAAAGTTCTATGTTGGAAATAAAGTCCTCTTTGCTTATTAAGAAAGAGTCTATTGAAAAAAGTTTCAATAAATCTCTCTATGATGATCTGCAAAATAATATCGTAAGGTTTGAGAGTATAAAAAAATTATTGGAATTACTAGCAAAGTATAACGTTTTTCCTTCTAAGAAATATGAAGAGGATAGTATATTCCGTTCTGATAACTTTGATGCTGCGAAGTTAATCTTGTTGCAATCTAAGCAAGTTGAATTAATTGACTTTCCATATAACTGGAAGGAGATGATTGAATCATCATTTATTGATCATGCTGATTTTTATAAGGTTTCTTTGAGTGATCTCAAAAGTAAACTTGAATACATAAAAAATCAATATAACAAAATGGTAAATAGTAGCTATCAGCACAAGCTCCAGCAACTTAGTGAGCATAGAAAAAAAATTGACGCTGGCGAAGAAATTAAGAGAAAAATAGTTAAAGCAAGAAAGAAAATAGAGGAGGTCATTGCTAGTTATACAAGAAAAGTGATCGGAGATATAGAGTTGCTTTTTCATTTATACAGTGGCAGGTTGATTCAAAATTATCAAAGAGGACTGGGCCTTTTTCTAAGTAGTAACGAAGGTAAATCACTAAAATTTAGTACAGTAGAACACTCAGAGCACGATGCAATACTATCAATGAGCAGTGGTCAAATTGCAGCCCTAGGAGTAGCATTTTTCTTAACCTTAAACAAAGTCTATTCATCTAACTCTTTTATATTAATAGATGATCCTGTTCAGTCTATGGATGAAATAAATATAGCGTCACTCAGCGACCTATTTCGCGTAGAGTTTCAAGATAAACAGGTGATAATATCTAATCATGAGGAATCAATTTCTAACTATATGAGATACAAATATAAAAGGGCCGGTTTGTCCCAGCTTCCAATAAATATGCTTGATGTTACAAGTGAGCAAGCAGCTGATTTATAAGCAGTCAGTGTGCTCTTTGTAAAATCTAAATTACCTAGGAAGATCATGAATAAGGATAAGAATAAGCATCAGCAAAATCATATACAGAAAACAATAACCGGTTTGCGTAAGCGATAGCTGCTATCCAAGTTATAGTGGCTTACAATTTTTATAAGTTGGATTTTTCTGGGGGCTGAGCGAGTAGAGGGGAATAATAGCAGAGAAATGTTTTGGAAAGCGACCTTTGAACAGCATCCCGAATTTTTTTCGTCTGGATGGTCAGAATAAAAAAGCTCATTGATATGGCTTAGAAACTATTAAAAACATCTTCGATGTAGAAGAAGATAATAGTTTTTCTAGTGAGTCGTTTAATGCTCTTGCTGTCGAGGAAAAGAAGTGAATTTTCAGATTACCGATAACTAACTTAGACATTTTATCCTTATAAATACCGCGATTAACCTACATAGTGCAGAACTAGAGCACAAGAAAGACGCTAGATGGTGGATGAATGTCGCGCCTGGTTTGCTCGGTGTTATTCTTGGAGCGGCAATCAAGACATACGAATAAAGTAAGCATCGAATTTACTAAGATATGCATAGTAAAATTTCGACTTCTTTCGAGTAATTCACATCGAAGTTACTTCTTTTCTTACCACAGATTTTAAAGGCTATAAATTATGACAAATGGTAATACAACAGAAATAGGCAATGAACTTCGAGACCGCGTCTACAACCTTTGTGTTGCTTCAGGTAGAAGGAATGTTCAGCGGGAATATGATGTTGAGGGGAAGGCAGTAGATGTGTATTTTGAAGACAGTGCAGACCTGTCTGGAGACAAAATTTACGTTATAGAGTGTAAAAAATATGCAAGCCCTTTGGGCGTTGTCGAATGGCGAGAAATATATGCTGACTACCATTCAAGAAAAAACAGTTTTGATCATCTTTTGATTATTACTGAAAACGGCATCACAGAGTCTTTCAGAAAAGTGCTTCAACAAAATAATAACTGGGTAATGCACTACACTTGGCAAGAGTTTTTATACCGCTTTATTCAATTTCGTTCTTATTTCACTTCTTTATCCTTGTTACTTCGAGAAGACAGCCTCGAAGGTTATTACATCCCTCCCAAAAATACCGATGGACATTCAATTGAAGCTTTAGTTATGGATTGGATTGCTGGAGATAGTAATCAGCCCCTAGCGTTTCTCGCCGGTTATGGCATGGGTAAATCCAGTTTGTCGAAGTACTTGGCTAGTACGTTAGCACCTAGGTTTATTTCCGGAACATTCAACCGGATCCCGATATATATCAAACTGGGAGGGTTGTTTGACCAACAGAACATTGAGTCACTTATTACACATTATTTCACCGCAGAACACCAAATTCCGAGTATGACTCCCACTTTGTTCCAAGAAATGAATCGACAAGGACTCTTGTTCATAATTTTTGATGGTTTCGATGAAATGAAGCATGGGATGACATACAACCAATTCAAAAGTATTTTCAACCAGATAAAAAAGCTAGTCGTAGGAAATGCAAGGATTATGGTATTAGGGCGCCCGAGTGCTCTGACTTCAGATAATGATCGTGCGGTGCTCTTTGGAACAGAAAATGGCGAGAATAAAGTCCTAATGGCCGTTAGAGAGTCTGTGAAATTCAAGGAGGTAACGCTCGCCGAGTTCGATGATGAACAACTCACGGCATTCGTTCAAGGTTACTTATCAACATTAAATCAACAATTACCTTCTCCGGATGCCTTCTCCTATGATGAAATTGAGCGTCGTAAGCAAGAAGTGCTGTCACCGAAATTTCGAGATCTCATTCGTCGTCCAGTGCATGCAGACATGTTGTGCAAAATAGCCATTTACAGCACGAACGCTGTCCTAACGCAAACTTCTAAATATTCTCTATATCAATCATTTGTAGCCCTCATACTTGATAGAGAAGTGGGCAAGCAAGCACGTCAAGCAGTTGATGAAAATCAAAGACTGAAATTTATGCTAGACATGGCTTGGCACTTTTGGCCCGAAAAAGGGCTTACGGGTTTCACGTTGTCACAATTAAAAAACGCGAAAGTATTTTTGCCAGAGAAAGAGCGACCGAACGATGACATCCATCGCGAAATGTTGGTTGGCAGTTTACTTGAGCAAAAAGATGGCATGCTTTACTTCTTTGCGCATAGGTCGTTTCAGGAATATCTGGTGGCACAACACATTATTGAGAGTCCGAGACTCCATCAAGATATTGAAAAGATAAATCATGACATTACTCCTGAAATTTTGGAGTTCATACTGGATTCAGGTTTTGCAGATGAGGTAGCTATCAAAGTGTTTGATGCATTACCTGTTTTAAAAAAGCCACTTAAGTTAGAATTATTAAACCTATTTGATAATATAAAATTGGAAGCGTTTCCTGAGCATTTACGCTCGATTTTTCCAAACAATTTAGACCCCAAGCAAAGTTTCATTCATGCCATGACTGCTTATCGTTATCCAAGTAGTCAGATTGATATTTCAAAATTAAAAACTGGGGAGTGTCAGGCTGCTGCCTTGTTGGGTTTGCTTTTCTATACCGAAGATATCAAGCCGATGGAAAAGCACAATATTTTAGGCCTCATATTGGTTCTTTCTAAATCACTTGTAGAAAAGGCTGATTTAAAAAAAGGAACTCTCAAAAACCAAATTGTTCTGGGGAACGTCTCAGACCAGGTATGGGCAAAAAGTCTGATTGCTTTAGATGCAGAATTTGACAGTAACGATGAGCTAAATAGCATTAAAATGGACACTGGAGAAATGTTCTCTGCAATAAATAATGTTATTGATATCGTAGATTTACAGGGAACCTTGATTGGGTTCGATATTGTTGTTAAGAAGCTCGAACGGACCATTCAAAACGCCATTATATTGCTAGAAGGTAAAGGAACAGAGCAAGATAGACGTCACATAGAGTACCGTAAAAATCTTGTGCGATTTTTCCGAGCCCAGCCTAATGAAAATTCGTTTGTTTTTGATAAAACTAAGTTAACAATTAGAGGTAAAAACGAGCCAGAGCGGGAATTACTCAGACTCAATAGAAAGAAGTTATAATTCGTAAAAGTTATTTTTAAACGCAATTTTTACGCTAAGTGACAAAAAAGTGGACTCTGTGAGAGCCTTAGTAGAAAAATAAGTATCGAAGCCAATAGTCTTTTTTCATTAAGTACTTACTCATTCTATCATCTCTTAAGATTGGGTATTTAGTAAATTGTTCTTGGTCTGAGCTATATTCTAATGAGTCACCTTGGATATGAGCCACTACAAATAAGGCCTAAAGTCGTGTTTATTACAGCTTATTCGGGTTCGTACCGCTGCTCGTCGCTCATACATAAGCTGAAATAATCACAACCCTATCTGACGCTTTTCATCACAGAGCTTAACCAGATCGGACAGTTCGCTCAGTTTTTAAAGTGGACATCTAACTTTCTTTACCTAGAAACACTGAACTTTTTTAGTCGAAACGTGTGTTTCGATTGAGTCTCACTGATAAACTATTAAATATTTTTTTAGCTTTTATTCGGACAGAAAATTAAAGGATTATAGATGAGTCAGAGTGTAATTTCAGATAACTGGTCATTACAAGAAATTAGCAGGTTAATGACAGTTGGTATTGATGAAAGTAAATCACATTACATTGCTATTGATAGAGGGAACGATCGGTACACTTACGAAGATAGCTTGAGTGCCATTATAAATACAGAGGCCTTGTTCGATTTACTCACTGATATTATTTTACGTGATCAGATTTTAGTCGAAGAGAAATTTATTGGTGCTTGGAACCATGAAGGAAACCCATTTCAAGAGGTAGTTTCCAAAGGTGTTATTAAACCTTATCCTTTTCTAGTAGACTATAAGAAGCTTCAAGGTCCTCGTGACGAGTTTATTGAACGTTTAAGTCTGACATCAGACTTAAAGAAAGATCATGAAGAAAACCGAGTAGGGTTTATTCGAAATCGATATGCTCCGCATGGGTACTTATCGCAAACCCTGTGGGGCGGTGCAGGCATGCTAGCTAGAGGTTTTGTCTACGAAAAAAGTTACACGCCTCACCCGGTTAGAAAGCGTTTTTTTACGGATGCTGGAATAATGATTTCAAACGAAAATTCTGTACTGAGGCTAAACAGACTAGTATCAGAGAAAAGAGCATCTATCGCTAAACTACATAATGCCGGTAGTGAACTTTATGCGCTAAATGTAAATATGCTTCCTTTGCCGATACGAGTTATACAAGAATCAAATTCTGCGAGCGATATGATTAAGGTAGCTCTTCAGATGAGAGAAGAGTACCAAGAACTAAGAAATTGGTTAAATTGCTACCAGCAGGCATTAAGCGATGGTAGCTATAAAGATATGAATAAATTTGCCAGAATTCTTCAATCTATTTCTTTATACGTTGATTCGACAATAGGCTCTTTAGATTCAAATGCTCCTACATTCACAGCTGGTATTGGTGTTCTTAAGGTAGCTTTAAAAGGGCAGCCTTTAAACACGCTCGTTAATCAGTTTGGGATTCGCTCTATGGTAAATAAATTAATTATTAGTCGCAGTGGAACATCAGATTTGAAGAAGTATTTAGGTTTCTTCGACCATAAAAATACAGTTGTTGGCATGAAGGTTCTTGAACATTTCTCACAAAAAAATGTTTAACAAAATGATTAAGAAGGATTTGCAACGTATGGCAATTTTACCATACGTTGGTTTTAGTTTTTAAGGTGGTTTGTAATAGCTTTGGAATTTCGTTGCTCACTCCTTAACGGGGCTATAAAACATTTCCTGACTACGGCTCATTGTCTAAAGCGGCAGCCTGTTCCCTAATAGAGAACTGTCAGATTTGGTCTAACTCAAATTCCAAAATTGTCAGATCCCGTACGAGTCAGAAACAGTCTTAAAGGTTTAAGCTTCACTTTTTAAGTGGCCTAATACAACTTCATGATGGTTTTTAGTTTTAAACTTATTAAATACATGCTCGATGTTCCCGTTTTCATCAACTAGGAAAGATGTTCGTACCACGCCCATATTTTCACGGCCCATGAACTTTTTCAGTTGCCAAACACCATATGCCTCACAAACAGCATGATCTTCGTCTGCGAGTAGGGTGAAGTTCAGTTCCTGTTTGTTGGTGAAGTTTGTAAGCTTTTGCGGTGTGTCAGGGCTAATGCCGAGAATCACTACGTTTAACTCGTCAAGTTCTGATTTTGTGTCTCTTAGAGCGCAAGCTTGAACAGTACAACCAGGGGTAGAGGCTCTTGGGTAAAAATAAACAAGTACTTTTTTGCCTTTGAAGTCGGTAAGAGAAACTGATTCATCATTCTGATCTTGTAATGTAAATTCTGGAGCTTTTTGGCCTGCTTCAACCATTATTTAATCCTTCTTTCTTCCGTCAATGAATTTAGTTTTTGTTAAAATAGCTTTTCGCCATTGTGTTGAGTAATAAAGTCTTTTTGGAGGCGTAAGCTTTATGATTCCTATGATAACAAGTCACGCATAATATTTAACTGCTTTGTGAGTTCAGATGTCTTTTGACGCTCTTGCTTTAACATTTTTCCATAGTCGCCACGGGCTTGAGTCATTCTCTGTAGATTTTGCTCAAGCTGTTTTATCTTTTTCTCGTTGTCTAAGTTTTTGTTGAACCAGTAAACAAGCTCGCGCTTGGCGTTATCGAGTTTACCTTCGAGAATAGTAATCGGATCAATCTGCTTCTTTTCGCTAGACTGTTGCTGTTTTAGCGCTTTTCGTTTATTTTTTATTTCCTTGAGCTTAACTACAGGCCACTGCCTTCTGCTGATGGCATTCCTATGCATCCCCGTTAGTAATGATAACTGTGCTATTGTGGCTGGTAGATTAGCGCTTGATCCTATCTTATCGATAGCTTCGACTAAACGCTCCGTGTTTTCCTCAAAATCTCGTTGGTTTCTCTCATCAAAGTTACTCATCGTCTACACTATGCCCTAGTAATTCTAGTACTTGCTTAGCCTCGCTAATCACCTCTTGTATTTGCTCATAATTGTCTTGATAGGTTGGGTTGTTAAGATTTGCTCGATTAGTGTTGTAAATCTCTCGCCAATAGGGAGCATTAGCCTCACTCACGATGGCATTTGAACAACGGTTAGGGTTACATCTGAGGGAGCCAATGCAGGGAAGGTCTGTATTTGTGCTATCAGAACCGTAGCAATACCCTAATCCTACATTAATGACACCAAGGCCTTGGTCGGCCATTGCTTCAAAGATTTCATCCTTGGAATAACCGCTTGCCATATAGCCTTTGAAAGCAATTCTTAACCGCTCTTTATGTTCAATTGCCTTACCTCCAAGGTAATTCCCATCAGGGTCTGCTGTTGCTTTAATCACTTCAATCTCAGACTGTTTCCTGAGTCTTTGTGCTGTTTGGCTCTCAACTAAACTGTCTGCAATCCCGCCGTAGCCCATTGTGACATCACTTGTAGATCCTCGTGATAGAAATTTATCTACGGTATTGACCAAATGCTTAAGTTGAAATGAAATTAGTGGTAGGCCTGCTTCTAGCCTATATAGTTGATATGCTAGTGTATGGCGCATCATATAATTATTAAAGCCAAGGTCATCGTTTGGTAAAGCGTGTCTTATAAATATCTTTATTTGATGGCATATCATAACCGAGTTCTGCGGTTTCTCTGTTTCTTCAGGTTTTTTAGTTTGAATAGAGCTAAATGCTAAACCTCTTTGCGTTATCGAACTCAAAATTCTGATCGCATTAATTGCATCTTCAATGATTGGGATAACAACCCACTTATCATCGAATAACCCTTTAGAGAAACTGTCCTTTCCTTTGAAAACATGCGAACGGAGAAGTTTTATTCCATTCTCCTCAATTAGACAGGTGTTTAAATCAATTACGGCCAACTCGGATGGGCGCATCCCCGTATATTGACCTATTAGATATTTAGCAGCACAGGTTACAAGCGCTAAGTGTTCATAAGCTCTAGACAATGAGAAGCTGCACCCTTGACGCTCATTTAGAAAGAACGTCATATCTTTAAAGTTATATTTTCCCTTCGAATTACGCAGTTCATTGGGTATGCCATATTTTGAATCCACAAATTTTTCAGCATAACCTGCGTTAAGAAGGCGAAAGGCTCTGTATAGTTTAAAAGTGTACTGTGTAAGTCCTACGTCTTTGCAATATTTTGGGGTATTAATCTGTGAATATCGACTTACATACGAGTCTAATACTTCTTCTTCCATTGTTATTAGAAAGTCGTGCACTAGCAGTGAAGCAGCCCTTACGAGCTGATCAAAAGCCCAGTTTGGCAAGACCTGAGTCGAAACTTGCTTTTTGTAACGGCTTTCCCATGTGAATTGATCTGAGTCGAAGGCGGGAACGCTTTTCCCAAAAATATGCTCGGATGTGTAAGGGTTTTGGATGTAAGAGAAAAATTGTCTCAAGTCATCGTTATAGGTACTTCTGTGGGCTTTGGCCGCTTCTCTATAATCATCAGCCTGTAATTGAGTAAGAGATAGGTATGTTTTCTCAATGTGTTCATGTCCAAGCTTAGTTTTTAGATGTCGAAAGAGAGTTTCTAGGAACCGCAGCCCTGACTTCATGTGTGCCAAAACTGTATTTGCTGCAAGTTTGTTAGTTGTCTTTTTTTTGGCTTTTTTTCTATTGTTTATAAAAACTTCTGGAGTAAGTAGTACGGCTAGTAAAATACACTTTATTTCAATAGTAACCTCTGTTGGAACGTTTTTATATTTGGCGAAGTTAATCCTGAGCTTACTTCCTCTGATACTGGGGGAAACATTAGGGTTTTCTATGTTGAAATCCCACTCAGTGTCAGAAAACAGTGAAGTCTCTGAGGCTGGTAGTTTGAGTAAATCATTTAGGTACAGTGCGTTATCTTTGTTTACTGCTCGATTGTAGCCAGCATTTAAAATATTTGACTTGTATCTTTTTAGCTGCGCAATCGTACTTAAAATGCTGAGGTATTGTGGTTGTCTATCCATTTTTTTCCTTAAACCAGCTCTGTTGTTTCGATATATAACGACAGCTTTTCGGCTTCATCCAGTTCCTGAGAGCTGAATTCCGAATATTGGGTGTCTAATATTGGACTTAGTAACGCGAGGTTGCTTTTTATTACATGGCCAAAGGGAGTATCCAGGATCCTACTATTTTGAATTTTTGTTAAGTAGTCTCGTTTCATAGCAAAAAGTTTGGGCAAATCTGTCTGCGTTATGATCACATTTGGGCAGCTTAGACACATATTGTACGTACTACATGGTTTGCCAGGTGTATAGTTAGAAAGACTTTTAACCGACTCTGGTGGGTCAAAAATGTTTTTACACGTAGCTAAAGGCGTTGATATGGGAATCGAATCTTCTTTATGTTTCTGACTCTCTCTCTTATTACGCTTATAGTGCACTGAAGACTGAGCATTACGATGTATCTCTAACAGCTTTTCTTTGATTTTTTCTCTGGCAGTTCTTCCAAAATCATGTACATCTAAGTAACGCATAGTCGTATATAAACTCTTATGACCCAGTAACAACTGAATTTCCCTAATAGATACTCCCTGCTCTATAAGTTCACTAACAAAAGTTGGCCTAAACCTAGTTGTTTCCAAGGTTTTTGCACCAGTAGATTGGTCAAAGAGTTGGTGGTTTTCAGAAAATATTGTTACAGCTTTAGTTACATGATGCGCACAAGGAAGACTTTTTATTAGTCCGTTATGGATTTCGAATAGCCACAACTTGTTTTTATGTTCTTGAGGTGCCTTTTCTCTTAGTTGAGACGTTAATCTCAATACATTATCGAAAATGATTTTTACCTGATTTCCCTGACTGTTAGTTAGCCACTGGAGATTTGCCTTAAAGATATCTAAATGATACAGCTTTTGTCCATCAGAGCGCTCTTTCCAATACCGTAAACACGGTTTGCCTGTTGCAGGGTGTTTATCGACCAGATCGTCAATTTCCAGAGCATATATTGACTCAACATTCATACCCGTTACTTGAAGTAGTTTCAGTAGAAAGGGAAGCAAGTGACTCATGGTAACTTTGCACAATATTCCCCAGGATTCGTAAATATCTTGGTAATAAACACCATGACTACTAATGATTTTGTAGAAAATATTACCGGCGGGAGTTTTTCGAAAATCATAAGAACTTGTAATGGGTATGCAGTCCATTTTGTTCTCAAAAATCCAACGAGCATCGTCCAATGTGAGAATCTCATTATCTCTTTTTTTAAGTCTCTCTTTGTCATCGATAACGGCTCGACCTTTACCTGTTTTTTGATAAGGTTGAATTAGCTTTAAGACTTTGCTGATATCTTTATCTATTGCTTTTCCGATCCGCTTCCTATCGATTTCGCTGTAAGGCTTGTATCGCTCCGTTACCCTTGTGTGATAGCAAAATGCGCTAGGCAAATAGAACCTTTCAAAATTGGGAGTTTTAATTTCGATAGCTTTGTTCAAAATATTTTTATATGTGCTTTGCAAGACGTTTGCATAACGATTATGTAACTTTTCGCACAACATACAGCGCTTCAAATAAGCATGAAATTCATTCAATGAGAATTCGTTTAATTCTTGGCTGAGGTAAATTGGTTCGTTATCAAACTTTTCTTCCATCAATGCTGACACATGCTTGAAAGCTGACTTAATATCACTTTTGTATGACTGACTAGTTTTAGTTTTATAAACTGAAGTGAATAAGTGCATAAGTTGCCGATGCGGTGACCCTTTTGTGGGCTGTGCCAGTTCACTAAAACTATTTAACTGAATTGATAACAACTCCTCCCACTCGTTCATACAGCGTGATGCAATATTCATTTTTTGTCCTTGATGGATATTTTTAGTTGTGTCCTTTCTACTAACCGCTCCATTCGCTCTGCTTTTGTAATCAACTCACCGTCGCTATCTGTTATTGTTTTATATAATTCCAGCGGTATTTTCGTATAAACTTCTGTACTGCTCAGGTAAGCGTGACCAAGTGACTTTTGTACTACAGCAAGTCTGTCAACATAGGTTTTACCTATATCGGGTGATTGAAGTAAGTCGTATGCGAAACCGTGGCGAAGTTTATGAGGAGATATGTGCTTAGATATTAACTCTCTTTTTATAGCTCTTTCCGAAACTCTATCGAGCAGCTTAGATAAACACTTAGGTGTAATAGACATCCCTTGAGCGTTAAAAAATGCGGGAGTTTCATAGGGAGATGAGTATTTTCTTGCGTACTTTTTATATAGTGGTGATGAGTGATATCTATTTATTCTGCCTAGTGTCGCTCGGCTTACTAAGGTCATTCTTTGCTTCTTGTTGTTATGGCGACCTTTTACGCCTTCTATAGAAAGAGGAGAATAAGGGGATATAGTAGGTGTATCAGAGTTTCTGGATATTAGCCTTTGGCTATTAAATTCGCAGGCATTTATAATGTCTTGCCTAGTTACATTTTGTAATTCAGATCTCCGGATTCCCGAATCAAAAATAAACTGAATTATCAACCTTTCCCTTTCAGAGTTGCTTTGCATCATCAATATTGTGAGCTCATCAATTGAGCAAGAAATTACAAGTTTTTGCTTTACCGGCCCACTAATTAAACCGTCGGCATACGGGCTTTTCTCGATATATGCATCTCGAAGCTCCTGGTTTTGATAAAGAAACTTGTGAATGAATGCTTGGAACGTCGCATCTCTATTTCGGATTGTAGCTGAAGTCAGATTATGGATGGTTTTTAGATCTGCCAGATACTCTTCGATAATATGCTTCGAAACAGTTAGATAGGCCTCATCAAGTAATGTGCCTTTAAATTCTGGTCTCTTTTTCAGATAAGCCAAAAAATAGGTTAGATTCTTAGCGTAAGTTTTAGCGGTGTGGGGGCTTATTTTATTGTTTCTCAAGCTGTGGGAGAGAAATTCGGAAATTAAAGGCAGCACTCTTAGCTCTTCATCAAAAGCCGCAACGCCGGTATATGAATCAGATTTAGATAACCAAATACCATCATCTTCATTCAATAGAGATTTAGATAAATCAATGGGCTCTTTGTTTGATACAAAAGAACTGAACTCTTCCATAAAAACGTACGTTATCCATTAGGACTGTGCAGTTTTTAAGCGTAGTAGTAAATTATGATTTTAGAAAAGGAAAGGAGGAGGTTTTTAGAGCGTAATGTGCAGAATATTAATGAGGGTATAAATGAATGCCATCATACTCTTTACCCATAAACTTTTTAGGTCCCCACACACCAAAAGCGTCGGCAACGGCGTGGTCTTCATCAGAAAGCAACGTAAAGTTTAGATTTTCTTTTTCGATGAATTTAGGCAGGCGTTTAACTGCATCTGGGCTAATTCCTAGCACTACCACATTTTTCGCCGTGAGTTCTTCGTTTACGTCGCGTAAGCCCTGGGCTTGTACAGTGCAGCCTGG
>Ga0209562_1000332_pt1 | contig 16789 bp, 19 predicted proteins | sample WorMetvacBELIZE2_FD_187399 | JGI IMG/M metagenome (GOLD analysis project Ga0209562, IMG submission 187399) | Marine gutless worms symbiont microbial communities from Max Planck institute for Marine Microbiology, Germany - Olavius vacuus BELIZE.2... | ecosystem: Host-associated > Annelida >... | reverse complement strand
GCCTGAAGTCTTTCTCGGTGTTTTAGATCTGAATCATCGAGCATGAGAAAACAATAACTTTGAAAATGATTTCGTCCGATTCGTCCACGAAACTGATGCAACTGTGCCAATCCAAATCGTTCGGAATTTTCGATGACCATGACCGTTGCATTGGGAATATCTACACCAACTTCGATGACCGAGGTGGAAATTAAAATATCGTATTTTTTTTCGCGGAAATCTTGCATCAACAAATCTTTTTTCGAAGTTTTCATTTTTCCATGCAAAAATGCAGTTCGGCGGTGTGGAAAAATTTTTTCAGCAATACGCACGAATTCTTCTTTTACATTTCTTGCTTCCAGAGTGTTGGATTCATCAATGAGCGGACAAACCCAAAAAATTTGAAACCCCTTTTCGATTTGATCGTCGATGAAGCGCTCACACTGAGTACGGATTTTTTCATTGGCGACGATGCGAGTAATAATGGGTTTCCGACCCATTGGTTTTTCGCTGATAATCGACAAATCTTGATCGCCATAAATCGTGAGTGCCAAACTTCGAGGGATAGGTGTAGCGGTCATAGCAAGAATATGTGCATTTCCAGCGGATAGTATATTCCGTTGCTCTACCCCAAACCGATGCTGCTCATCGATAATGGCAAAAGCAAGAGATTTAAAAATAACATCCTCCTGGAGTACGGCGTGTGTGCCAATCAAAAATTTTATATCACCTGATAAAATTCGGCGCTTGATAGATGCTTTTTCTTTGGGAGGAGTAGAACCAATCAGGAGTTCGACCGACCCCATACCAAATTCTTGAAATAATTCGGATTTGAGCGCGGTAGAAAAATGTTGTTTGGCTAAAATTTCAGTCGGAACCAGCATCACGGATTGGAAATTTGATCGCATGACCGATAGAGCGGCCAAAAAAGAAACGACTGTTTTCCCACTTCCCACGTCTCCCTGAATCATTCGATGCATAGGAACATCCCCGCTCAAATCTTGCAAAATATCGTACAGCGCTTTTTTTTGAGAAGTGGTACATTCAAACGGTAATTTTTTCATGTCAGATTTTATTTCCTCAGGAGACCAGGAAATGGTGAAAAAATTTTGTCGCTCCTGTTCTCGCAAAATTTTTGCTCGGACGACTCGGACTTGGATTTCAAAAATTTCTTCGAACCCCAAACGCTTTTTGGCCTTTAACCACTCTTCTTGAGTTTCTGGAAAATGAATTTTTTCCATTGCTTCCGATTTGGCCATGAGTGCCTCGGTTTTTAAAACTTCGAGAGGTAAAATTTCGGGAAAATCCTGGGTATGGGTGATGAGAGATGCTATTTTTTCGCGGAGCCATTTGCTATTTATCGGTGGTGATTCGGGGTAAATAGGGCGCAAAGATCCGATGTGCACCCCCATTTCAAAATGTACTTCTGGATTTTGGATTTGCATTTCTCCCATACGCGAGCGTCCGATGCGACCAATTAAATATACTTCTCGTTCTCCTTCGAAATTCCGCATATTATAGGGCAAACGAAACCATATCACCTCCAAAGGAGTTTTGTCCTCAAATAAAAAAATCGCGCGACAAATTAATTTTCCATTACGAGTTCGATCTTTTCGGAAGTGTTTTAATCGACCAAAAACGGTGTTTTTCCCATCCCAAACTACGGAATCAAAGGTCGTTTTGGCCCGTGCGTCCTCCAATTTTCGCGGGAAAAAACAAAGCAAATCTCCCACCGTTTCTATGCCCAAAGATTGTAAACGTGCCAGATGATTATTGGTGGTTCGGAGAACTGTTTTTAGTGGTGTATCAATCACAAAAAAATTATAGATTTTTCCTTATTAAAATTCTAAATAAAATAGAGCATGATATGACGTTACTAAAAATTTTTTTTGTTCTTACTATTTGGACTATTTTTAGTTCTGTCGAAGCCCAATTTTATCGTCCAGATGAGGTGTACGAGGAGCCTTCAGTATATGAAAAAATCGAGCCAGAAACTCAAGTACAAACGAGTATTTTAGACGAAGAAACTGGCGAACCACTGAGTACTTTTTCGGGCTACCCACAGGAAGCTATTTTCGAAGAAAAACCAGAAATTATTCCCAGCGAAAATCCCGTAAGTCCCACCATCGAAGCAGTAAAACAAGAAAAGGAAGAGCAAGTTTCCTGGCAATGGATTGGCATTGTGGTACTATTAATAATAGTCGTAGCTGGATTTTTTCTATGGAGAAAGAATCGCCAATTGCAAATAGGCTAAAAAAATAAACCGCCATGAGTAATAATTTTTTAATTTCTCAGAGAAAGGCTTTTATTTTCGTCTTCGGATTAACTTCTTTCTAAATAAAAAGAAGAGGTAAATTATTTTCCGTTTGGGATATTCCTTTGGTGGTATATCTTTCCGAAAGAGAAGAACGCTACCGCCCTTTTTTGTTCGTTTGTATTTTAGAATCCATCATGTTTAATAAAAATTTGCTTTTAGTGATTTTATTTTTATGGTTTTGGGGCGTACTTTTTAATTTTTAAAATCCATGAATGATCAAGTAAGTGATAACAATGGTGCTAATGGTAGTAATAACACTGGCGCCCCAGTACAAACTGAAAGAATTTTTTGCGGTAACGGGAAAGAAATTCAAACCAGTATCGGTAGCCTTATAAAGATCGGTATTTCTCCAGATGATCTACAAAAAATAAATAATTATGCTGCCCAAAAAGCTCAAAATGGAGAAAATGGGTGGGTAAATTTAGCACTCAAAAAACGAAGGGAGGTAAGCCCTAGTGGTTCTACTCATTTTCTCGAAATTGATACCTGGAAACCAGGAGATCGAAGTAATAACGGTCAGTCAGCTCAAAACACTGCCCCCGCGCAAAACAACGCAGCAGATGTCAAAGGAGAAGAAGTTACTGCCGACGACTTGCCCTTTTAGGCGTTGTTTTCTCCATAAAAAGATTTTTCTCGTGCAATGATATACCAGTGGGACTTGAATCCTGTAGCGTTTTCACTATTTGGTTGGCCGGTACATTGGTATGGTTTGGCGTATTTTATTTCTTTTTTTGTCGTTTTATACGGCAGTTTTTGGGTGTTGAAATTTTCCGAAAAAAATCATCCTTCTTTTTCTGATTGGGAATATTTACTATTTGGAACCTTTTTCTGCGGTATTTTGGGGGGACGACTCGGGGAAATCATTTTTTATCGTCCAGAACTTTTTCTGTCTGATCCTTTGGAAATTATAAAAATTTGGCATGGAGGCATGTCTATACACGGGGGATTGATAGTGGCGATTATTTTTGCTGTTTATTGGACTCGAAAGAAAAAATTTTCTTTTTGGCTTCTGGTAGATGCGGTAGCAATATTTTTACCCATCGGACTCATGTTGGGACGAATAGCAAATTTTTGGAATGGCGAACTCTGGGGACGAATAACCGATCAAACCTGGGGGGTTATTTTCCCCCATGTCGATGAAATGCTTCGTCATCCCAGCCAGCTATACGAAGCGGGGAAAAATTTATTACTTTTTCTGATACTTTTTTTCCTTTGGCGATGGGTCCAACCAAGACCAGGGGTAATTTTCGCGGTTTTTTTAGGAGGATATGGGATTCTTCGTTTTATAGTCGAATTTTTTCGCGAACCAGAAATTATCATTTGGTATTTAACAATGGGACAATGGTTAAGTGTTTTAGTTTTATTGGTGGGCGCAATTATTTGGCAATGGCAAAATTCCGCAGAAAAAACATAGACGGATTTTTAGACTTTTATACCATGTCTGTGCTTAGGAGCACGAGTGGCGAAACGGTAGACGCGCTAGCTTGAGGGGCTAGTAGGAATTATTTTCCTGTGGAGGTTCAAATCCTCTCTCGTGCACCAAGAACTGGTAGCTAACAAATCTTTTCTGGTTTAAAAGGCGGTAATTTTTTCCCATGCGGACAGTGTGTTGGGTTACCTAATTTTTTTGCCATTTGTATCACCACTTCATCGCTCACGGCATGCTCTAGCTGGTGGGCTTCCTGATGTATTTTTTCTACGGAAATTTTTAATTCTTGGATCAGGTAGTACTCAATAATCCGATGTTTATAGGTTAGATTTTGGGCAATACGAAGACCCTCCGGCGTGAGAATTATCGGGCTATACGGATACTGTGTTAACCAGCCATTTTTTTGCAGTAATTTTAGTTGTACCGAGATAGTTGCCTTATCGAGCCCCAATCGATCCGCCAAATCATGACTTTTTACCAAATCGGAAGCACTTTCCTCCATAATTCGATAGATAGATCGTAAATAATCTTCTTGTGTGGAGCTGGGCATAAAAATTTTTAAAAAAGTTTGCTAATACAAACTTTATAGAGATAATCCTTTTAGTAAAGTATTTTTGTATAAAAAATAAAATGAAAAACCAAGCCTTTTGGCTATCTCTATTGGATAAAAATCGTTGGTGGCGTTGGGCTTTGATGGTCGGACTTTTTTCAATTCCGGCTTTTGGTAGTATGGAAACTTCGACGGTTTTTTGGGAAACACTTTCGAGTGCCTACGTATCAGTGTCTGTCTTTGTGGGATTTACACTACTCCTTTTTTACACTTTGGAGCATTTTTTAAAAATTGATACGGGTCACTTTTTACACAAATATAAAAAATATCAAATTCCCATGGCAGCACTTTTGGGATCTTTGCCGGGTTGTGGGGGGGCGATTATTGTCATGACCCAATATAGTATCGGGCGTGTTGGCTTCGGTGGAGTGGTGGCAACACTCACTTCTACCATGGGAGACGCCGCTTTTTTACTCATTGCCAAAGAGCCTATCACAGCCGCCGGAGTGATTATCACCTCAATTATTGTAGGAATAATTTCGGGTTATGCGGTAGAAAAAATTCATGGATACGATTTTTGCCGCATCAATACAGCCGGGGGTATTTTGCAAAATTTTGCCAAAAGTTTTCACTTTGAGCATCTCAAATGGCCTTGGGTAGTATTGCTTATCCCTGGAATTTTTTTGGGGTTTTTATCCGCTTTTCAGATTGATATTGATACTTTTTTCAGCATTACGGGATTTGAAGTTTTTTATGGTTCTACGGGTGCAGTTTTTTCACTTTTTTTGTGGTTTATAAACCCCAGCACTGGACCGAGCATTACCAACCGTTTCGAAGGGGAAACTTCTGAATATGTATGGGATAAAACGGTGGTCGATACTTGTTTTGTAACGGTTTGGGTAATATTTGCCTTTTTACTCTTTGAGCTTCCGATTTTGTGGACGGAATTTGATTTCAGGGAAATTTTTACCACCTTAGGACTATTACTGCCACTTATCGGTATTCTTATCGGTTTTTTACCCGGATGCGGTCCACAAGTAATTACTACGACGCTTTATTTACAGGGATTTATTCCGCTTTCGGCCCAAATCGGAAACGCAATCTCCAACGATGGAGATGCACTCTTCCCAGCTATTGCCATTTCTCCCAGGGCGGCCGTTATCGCTACGCTGTACACCGCTATTCCTGCATTGATAGTGGCGTACGGATATTTTTTCGTGTTTGAGCACAGTGCATGAAAAAACTAACGCGTTTCTGTTCCCAGTTTTATTTTTTGCTCTTCTAGCTGGAGCGCCTCAATAATTTTTTCCAAATTTCCTTCCATTACGCCAGAAATGTTGGAAAAATTTTGGCCAATACGATGGTCGGTGATGCGATCTTGCGGAAAATTATAGGTTCGAATTTTATCAACCCGATCTCCAGAACCAATGGAGGCGAGCCTTTTTTCTCCCAATTCTTGCATTCGTTTTTCTTCTTCTGCAGCTTGCAAACGGGAAAATAAAACCTGCAAAGCACGATCTTTGTTTTGTTGTTGTGATCGTTCATTTTGGCAACTCACCACTATCCCCGTGGGTAGGTGGGTGATACGCACTGCCGAATCGGTAGTATTAACACTTTGCCCCCCGGCGCCCGAAGAACGAAAAACATCAATCCGTAAATCATTTGGATCTATGGCTATTTCCGATTCTTCCACCTCGGGCATGACCACAATGGAAACCACTGATGTGTGCACTCTTCCTTGGGTTTCCGTTACGGGTATTCGCTGTACTCGATGCACTCCTGATTCAAATTTTAATTTTCCATACGCTCCCTCGCCGCCTACTCGAAAAATAATTTCTTTCATTCCGCCAGCCTCGTTTGGTGATTCGCTAATCAGTTCTGTTTTCCATTTACTGTTTTCTGAAAATCGCAATATGGCCCGTGAAATTTCCTCAGCAAAAAGAGAGGATTCGTCACCTCCCACGCCAGCACGGATTTCTACCAAACAAGGCTTTTCATCGTTCGGATCTTGTGGTATACATGCCAGCTTCAGAGTCTCTTCGGCAGTTTTGAGATTGGCTTTTGCGGCGTCTAATTCTGTTTTTGCCATTTCTAAAAATTCCTCATCGGTTTCATTTTCCAAAATTTCTTCCGCATCTTTTTTTTGATTCCAGTACTGCAAAAAATTTTTTGCCGCTAAAAATCGTGATTCCATAGCTCGTCTCTCCTGTGCCAATTTTTGCGATTTTTTCAAGTCATTATACACCGCCGGATCTGATAGTTGAGACTCTAATGCTTCGTATTCTGCGATAGCCTGTTTTGCTTTTTCTATCATACTATTTCCTTTTTACTAATTTTATCGCAAACATTCAAGTTTTGGTTTTCCCCCATACCGATAATAAGTCACAAAATACAACTTACTAAAGCGGAGTTTCCAACTTTGTCCTTGACGAGCAAGGATTTTTTTTTAGTATCGGTGAGAATTTATTCCACTTCCTATGACTCGTATGTGCGTTCTGACTGGAAAAAGGCCCGTAGCAGGCAACAATCGTAATTTTTCACTCAAGGCGACCCGAAGAACTTTTCGACCTAATTTGTTTAAACGAAAAATTTTTAATCCCTTTACCGGGCAAATGGAAAAAATAACCATCAGCGCCCGCGGTATTAAAACGTTTAAAAAATGGAGTAAAGAAGCGGAAGAAAAAACGGCCAAAAATGCAAAAACAGAGGAAACAATTACCACGGAAACGACAGAAAAGGCCGAAAAAAAATCCACGAAAAAAACTGCCAAAAAACTAAAACCAACCGAAAAAAAGGCTGCTGCGAAAAAAGCCGCTGAAAGAAAAGTGACGGAATAGTTTTTATTTCCCCAAAAAATGCGTGCGATAATTTTAGATAACATTCGCTCCCTGCATAATGTGGGAGCTATTTTTCGTAGTGCCGATGGCGCTGGGTGGGATAAAATTTTTCTCTGCGGTTACACCGGATGCCCACCCGATAGACGAATCGAAAAAGTTTCTTTGGGGGCAGAAAAAACAGTGAAATGGGAATCGTGCGAAAACATCACTGATCTCGTTACACGCCTAAAAAAAGACGGATTTTTTATCATCGCATTAGAAACAGGGAAGAATTCCGCGGACATTTTTCAGTATAAAAACAATGCCAAAAAGGTGGCGCTGATCGTGGGGAATGAGGTTGATGGTATCAACTCCACAGTTTTAGATCTAGCAGATGTTCGAACTCAAATCCCCATGCGAGGCACTAAAGAATCCCTTAATGTTTCGGTCGCCACAGGCATCGCACTGTATGCACTGAGATAATCAGAAAATTTTTGCGTTTAGCACCGGGGTTATTACATTGGACTTATGAAAGTAATTTGCGTTATGGCGGCTACGCTTGATGGGAAAATTGGGAAAGATAGTGATCATTTTCCCGATTGGACAGGCAAGGCCGATAAAGCGCTTTTTTCACGGATTTCCAAAGAATGTGGCGCGATAATTTTTGGGAGAAAAACCTTTGAAACCATTGGCAAACCACTCCCCGGACGCAAAAATATTATTCTCACATCGCAACCCAAATTATCGGAATGGAATAACTTAATATTTACCAACCAAACGCCACAGGAAATTCTCGCGGGATTAGAAAGCGAGGATTTCACATCGGTCGTGTTGGGTGGTGGCGCTGGTATTAATTCGTTATTTGCCGCGGAAAATTTAATCAATGAGTTATGGGTTTCGATTTGCCCAAAAATTTTTGGTGGTGGTATTTCTCTGTTTGATAGCCATACCGAAATGAACCTAAAACTACTTTTCGCAGAAAAATTAGACGATCAAACGATGCTATTGAAATATCAAGTAAAAAAGCCAAAAGCTAATGGCTAACAACTAACAGCTAGTTTATAATTTCCGTATCATGATTCTTACGCGTCATCAAATTGTAGAGCTTATTGATTCGGGAGTAATTTTATTTTCTCCCGAATTAGATGGATTTCAAAACCAACCACACGCGATAGATTTACGGTTGGGAACGGTTTTTTACCTTTCCAAAACCTGGGAACAAACCTCGGAGGGTCGAAAAATTTTGACCGTTGATATGACCGACAAAAATCGCGAAAATTCGGAAAAAATCGAAATAAAACCTGGACAATATTTTGAGCTTGCTCCGGGAGAATCGGTTACTGCCTCAACCCTGGAACGGGTAGAAATCCGCGCGGGAAATTTGATGGGCGTATTGTATCCTCGTAGTTCGACAAATCGTCGCGGACTTTCGGTGGATATGACGGGCATCGTAGATGCGGGTTATCACGGTCATTTAATGGTACCGATTATCAATAAAACACAATCACAAATTATTCGACTGTACCCAGGGGAACGCGTGTGTCAGATCGTGTTTCATTTGTTATCCGATTCACTCACCGAAACCGATATGAAAAAACACGGAAAAACTGTCGCCAAATACCATGATGCGGGGGATGGTGATCTGGGTTCTCGTCCCGACAGTGATGAAGAGATGGAATTGATTCGTCGAGGAAATTTGAAGGAATTAAAAAAAACAAAGTTTTGATCCCAATTTGAACAACTATTCATACAATGTTCTTCTATGGCAATCAGCATAAAAAGCGTATTTTTCGAGCTAATGGCCAATAATTTAGAAAAGCTGAGTCTAATACGTACATCATTTTGCGTTTGTTCGGCTATAATGTGTTTAACCAAACGATAAAATGTCCATTTGATTCCGCGCGATTTTATCAACCTTCCCTGCACCCATAAAAATAATTATCGCTTCGTTCGGCAACGATTGCATCCAGCGCCCAATAGCCTTTTTATCGTAAGTCAGCAAAAACCAATCGGTGTGTTGGTGCAAAAAATCCTCTGAAGAAATAGAGGTTTTGTCGGCTTTGGTGTCACGTGCAGCGTAAATGGGGAAGAGGGCGACATGGTCAAAAAGCGCTAAGCTTTCGGAAAATTCTGTAAAAAAATGCGCAGTTCGAGAATACTGGTGCGGTTCAAATGCCACAGCCAGCGGAACTTGGGGGAATTTTTCGCGAAAAATTTGAGCAACGGCTTGTATTTCGGTGGGATGATGTGCATAATCGCTAAATATTTTTCTGTCATTGATGGTACCTAAAAATTCTTGCCGTCTGGCTGCTCCGCGATAATTTTTCACCCCTTCGATAAATAATGTTTTATTAAATTTTTTATTGTTGCAATAGTATTGCATCGTGTTGCAATACTGTTGTAAAAAGCTAGATAATCCCAATGTCATATTGATATTTTCTACATTACAAATTCCAGAAATTTGTGGCACAAACGGTAATTTCCCCCCCACGTCTACAAAAATATTTTTAGTTGTATTTTGTTGCAATAGTATTGTAAAATCTTTATTTTTCCCGTTATACAAAACATTTTTAGATTTTTTTACTAACGCATTAAATGCTGCGTAATAATCCGATTCATTGGGGAATGAATCTAAATGATCCCATTCCACATTGGTAATGAGTAAAATTTCTGGCGATAAAAAACGAAAATTTTTGCGATATTCACACGCTTCTACCAGCAACCACCCATTGGTTCCCGCGTGAAAATTGCCGTTAAAAATCTCTAATTCCGAACCCACAATAACGGTAGCATCAAATCCACCTGACTGAAATCCAGCAGCAATGAGCCCCGTGGTAGTAGTTTTCCCGTGCGTTCCCGCCACAGCAATGACCCGATAGTTTGCAGAAATTTCTCCTAAATATTCGAAATATGATTTTTGCGGGATATTTTTTTCTGTAGCATACTGTCGCTCGGGATTATCGGACGAAATTGCTTCACTATACACCAAAAGATCAATTTCACTTGGGATATTTTTTTCATTATGACCAACGCAAATGTGGATATTTTTTTCGCGCAGTTTTTGTAACAATGGCGAATCGACAGCATCAGACCCAGAAGCCCGATACCCCAAATGCACACACAGTTGTGCCAATGCTGATGTACCAATTCCGCCAATACCAACAAAAAATATATGCATGAAAATTTAACAGTTTTTAAAAAATTTATTAGGACTAAGGCACCACAACTACCAAAGGGTTTTGTATTATGGGAATGCTTTTTTTGTGTGATATTTTGGGAACCACTCCGTTTTTTAACAAATTTTTTCAATTTTTACCAAAAAAACCACGGAAAATTGCGGAAAAACTCGCCCTAAAAACTTCGTCTTTTGGTTTCTTTGTTACATAACATACCCTTTTCCAAGATTTCAATACGAAAAAAAATTATTTTCGCGGAAAAATATTTCCGAGAGTCCAATAACCTATTCACCACTACTTTCATTATTTGCGGACGGTAGACAGGCCTGCCGGCACGATTCGAGCATTCTCCCAGTAGGTAGGTTTCCCTATCGAGCGGTTAAATACGCGGTTCTTTGATTATCACCAATTTTCCATTCTTCACTTTTTTTACTTGTAACTTATGCGGCTTATCAGTATTAAAAAACCTCAGGAAGTACTTCTCGCATCTTTTCGAGTCCGCGCATTTGAAGAATCCGGATGTTCCCCTCGCTTTTACCAGTAATGTGAGAAATTTCCGTATTATTGAGGTCATGAAAATACTTAAACTCCAAAATTTCTCGATAATGCACAGGGATTTTTTTTAATGCGGTTTGCAAAACTTTTGCATTACTTTTATCTACGGTTATTTGATGCGGATTGGGATTTTTTTCATCTGGAATTTGCAAAAAATAATCTTCTTTTTCATCCGCACCAGAAAAAGGCGCCAAAGTCACTTCTTTTTTGCGACGGTAACTATCTACCACGTGATTATGAGCAATACGAAAAATCCAAGAAGTAAAACTAGCTCCTTTTTTTGGCCGATAATAGGACAACTTTTCCACCATTTTTAAAAAAATATCTGCCACCTGGTCTTCGATTTCCTCGTCATTTATCCGAAAAGCCACATAGTGAAAAATTTTTGGATACAATATTTCATACAAAATTGCCAAGGCTTCTGAATCTTTGTTTTGTGCTTGCCGTACAAGTTTTTCCAGGTCTTCTGTGTCTTTCTTGCTCATTATTCTGATTATATATTGACCCCCATCCAACGCAAATTTTGCTTTTTTGTCACAAAAAAATATGATGCGGTTATGAGGAACTGGGCATTTATTCAAAAAAATCTACGCGATTTAGACCATGAAAAAAAGGTGATCTTAGGAGCACATTTCTTTACCGTGCTTTTTTGTTTTTTCCCCTGGTTTAAGGCACAACCGATCTATGGACCAGAGCAGTCTTTTAACGCGTTGCAGGGGCCTCCATTTTTGATTGGTTTTTTTATGTTTGTTTTGGCAGCCGCGGTAGTACTGTATTTTGCTGATAAAATCTGGGAATCGGATCGAATACATCTTCCAATAAAAGAACACAATTTTTTTAATTTTTGCGGAGGATTAATTATTACTTTTTTAATTCTGCACTGGTCAGTTTTATGGCAATACGGACAAGAAGTACAGGATTCTGAAATTCGTTTTGGACTTTCGGTGGTTTTTCTCCTGCAAATTTTTGCTCTCGCGGCTACTCATTTACATAAAAAAACTAAACATCACGAATCTGTACAATCTTTTTTTAATCATAGCCCCACAACCCCCCCAGAAAAAGAAAAGAAAACAACATCCAAAGCCCCCGAAAAACATCACCCAAAAAACTTACTAGACAAATGAACGATCAAAAAAACGGAGACGGAACTTTTTTGCACGAATTACAACGAAACGGCAAGGCGACCGGAAAAATGGAGATGAAAAATCTAGATGAAGCCATTAAAAGTATGGCACATATTTTAAACCAAGAAACCGCTGATTATTATAAAAATACCGACGAAGGAGAATGGGAAACCGGCAGTATTGTTGCTTTTTGTCAGGATTGTGGAAAAATTGTTTCTCTGGGGATAAAGGAATCAAAACGAGGAAAAACTTCGATGGTATGTGGTATTTGCAGTTCAAAAAAAATTGCCCGTGGCCGAGAAGAGGCGCTGAAAAAATTTTATCGTTTAGACGAAAAAAGTGACGGATAAAATTACTACTAGATGGTTTCTACGGCTAAGTTTCCCAAATTATCGAGTGGCTGATTTCGAGATTCTTCTGGATTGTATGCCTGATAAAAAAGCGAAATAATTTCTTGGGTGTTTAATCGTTTGGTACGAAGACCGCAATTTTCCAGTCCAGTTTGTACCACCCCTATTCGTTCGGTTAGTTGGACGGAAAGTGTTTTAAATTCCCGACGACGTTGCAGTATTTTTTGCATTTGATCATTAGGGTTGATTTGTTCCAAAAATTTAGCGATAATTCCCTTTGACTGTGCCCTCAGAGGGTTTACTGGTATTACCACAAAAAATTTTTTCTCCATAATATCCACATGCTCTACTAATTTTTGTATGTAATCAATGTATTCACGCATTTGGTTTTTTAGAAGTTCATTAGAAATATTTTTTAGGTGGCCGGTTAAATCACTGATATAACCACTAATATCCAACCTTCGGGAGCGCAATAAAATTTGAATTGGAAAATCTAGTGCATTGAGAAATCCTTGATAACCGTATAAAATCGCGGATTGTTCTTCTGCTGATTTAAGGCTAAAATTTACCGAAGAGACTTCTAAAACCCCCCGAATACCACCATTTTTTAGTACTAAAACATCATCATGCACACCAGAAAAAGAAAGATACCGCTGAGTAGAGACCAGGGGTGATCTTTTTCCATTTTTTACCGTTTGTTTGGTTTCTTTTGGGGTCATTAAAAAATTATTTAGTATCTAAAAAATTCGCCAGATTTTGTATTTTTTCCGCAGAATTTTTTTTATTACCAGAAGCAAGGCTTGTACTTGATTGATCTCCTGATTTTTTTTTCAGAGCAGTAGAATAAGTAATAGAAATAAAGGACAAAATGCCTGGTTGCCAAAACCGCCTACCGGGACGAAAAAACGATTGTTCGATAACGAGTAAAATAAATTTAAAAAGCGGAATACCTTTTATCCGTACATACGCAAATGCGGCCCCTATCATCAAAGGCACAAAACAAAAAATCGTTTCCAGTTGGCTTAAGTTATACTGCTTGTTGAGTGATGCATACATTAAATAAGAAGCGCCTCCTGTCACCAGTAAAATAATTAACTGTTTTAGTGTCGCAAAAGGCAAAATTTGATCCTCCCGCTGGACATCTTGTGGCACTTTATAATTTGACATCCTGTAATCATACCATATAAAAGACAAAAAACAAAAAAAATACATTACCAGTTGGGTAGCCCCAGACGTAGACATATCCCACAATTTTTACAAGCCTTCAAGCAGGGTTTTGAATCGTCACTTGGTTTGCCCGTAGAAATAAATACGGCTTATTCTATGAGTCACACAGGACGATGGATTTTAAATGAAATACAACCAAAATTTCCACAGACGAAAATCCATGTACTTTTTTTGGAGTATAATTTGTCTTTCATCCACAGCCCTATCACTCAAAAGAATGATTTAAAAACTAAAGAAAAAATACACCAAGTAATCAACAGGGGAATTGATATGATTTTGGAAAAATATTTCCAAAGAATTTGAAATTTCCTATTGAACAATTAAATCCGTGATTTTTTTACTTCTCACAATCTACAGTTTTACACCTTTCCCCGAGCGTGTTCCACCCAATCTCGATGATGCAAATACCACTGAATCGTTTTTGGTAGCGCACTTTCAAATGTGTGTTGCGGTTCCCATCCTAATTTTTCTGCGATTTTTTTCGCGTCAATTGCATAGCGCCGATCATGCGCTTTTCGATCTTCTACAAATTCGATTATAGAATGTGATCCCGTTTCTTTCACAATCAACTCCGCAATACATTGATTGGTTTTTTCGTTGTACCCACCGATATTCCACACTTCTCCTGCGGCAGAGCGCTCAAATGCCGTCAAAATTGCCTCACAGTGATCGAGCACATAAAGCCAATCGCGGACATTTTGACCATCACCATATAACGGTAGAGGCTCATTATTCATTGCTTTAAAAAGGAAAAGGGGGATTAATTTTTCGGGAAATTGGTACGGCCCATAATTATTGGAACATCGAGTAATAATAGTGTGCAAGCCGTATGTTTCATACCAACTTTGAACCAATAAATCCGCGGAAGTTTTTGCCGCTGCATAGGGACAATTGGGTGCCAGGGGCGTAGTTTCGGTAAAAAAATTGGTCGATCTATCACCTAAATCGCCGTATACCTCGTCGGTAGAAACCTGATGATATTTTTCTACTTCAAATTTCCGCGATAATTCTAAAAGCACATGTGTTCCTAAAATATTAGTTTGAATAAAGGGGCAGGAATTTTTGATAGAGCGATCGACGTGCGTTTCTGCGGCAAAATTAATAACACCAAAGGGCTTATGCGACTGAAAAATCGCTTCCATATTTTTCACATCAGCGATGTCAGCCTTGGCAAAAAAATATCGCGGATCGTTTTCTAAATCTGCTAAATTTTCTGCGTTTCCAGCGTATGTCAGTTTATCTACATTCACAATATGATAATCGCGATGCTCTAAAAGATTTCGGATAAAATTTGACCCGATAAATCCACAGCCGCCCGTTACCAAAATCGTTTTCATAAATACAAAATATTTATCGCGGAAAAAAATTCCAGCGAGAACAAAATAAACAACATTATTCCTCTAGCATAGTATTTCCCAAGGTTTTTCCAGAACGTGAAGGATCCGACTTTCGCATATCTATCAGCTTCAACTGCAGTCGTCGCTCGTCTTGCCAAAAATTATCACCCACGGTGTAGAGAAAATCATAATTTCCTCCTGGTTTGATGTGGGACCAATGTCCCATAAAAAAACCCAGAAAATTTAAAAACACCGTTTCGGATATTTGAACGAGAATTCGTAGATGATTTTGCCCAGATCCCATTTTTTCTACCTGTACCACTTTAGCATTGTTGAGTTGAAAAATTTTTTCCTCATTCCCCACACCATATGGACCATGGGATTTTATCAAATCCACTAGAGAAAAATTTACCAGTGTGGGATGTAGTATGGCTGTTACCGCTATGGGAATAGTAATAGGTGGATGTTGTTCTGTATACGTTTCCACACAAGCCAAAAAAAGGTCCTGTTTTTTTTCTGATATAGTGAAACCCGCTGCTCCGCTATGTCCACCAAATCGATCGAAAAAATCCGGCATGGATTGTAACATTTCAATCATATTAAAGCCGTTTGGAGACCGACAACTAGCCGAAAAAAAACCGTTCGATTTATTGGCTACCAAAAGGGGTTGTTGTAATTCTTCACATAATTTCCCAGCTACCAATCCCAAGATCCCCGCAGGACAATCGGATAAAAAAATCCACTGAAATTTTTTCCAAGGGTAGATCATACTTCTGGCCTCTTGGGTAAATTTTTCAGTTAAAGTGCGCCTCGTTTCATTCCATTCTTCCAATTTTGCGATCCGTTCGGGAATTTTTTCGGGAGATAAAAATAGTTCAGTAGCGGTATATACATTTCCTATCCGAGAGGCGGCATTTATTCGTGGGGCTAAAAAATAATACACCGTTTCTTCGGTAATTTCTTTGGAATTTATACGGTTAATTTCTAATATTTTTTGAATCGGAGGCCATTGACTATTTTTTAACCCCTCCAATCCACGACGAATAAGTAATTTATTTTCTCCACAGATTTTCATACAGTCTGCCAAAAGACCGATACAAACAAGTTCTAAATATGGTTTTAAAAATATATCTATTTCTTTTGGATTGGGAAAAAAATCTAACGCTAAAGCGTGTAATAATTTATATACTACTCCTACGCCTGCTAAATTTTTATTGGGATATGGGCAGTTTTTTTGATGTGGATTTAAAACCGATATTGCCGAGTGGGGAAATCTAACTTCATCGGAAAAATGATGATCAGTAACAATTATATCTAGTCCTCTTTTTGAAGCCCATTGTATAATTTCCGCATCATTTATTCCATTGTCACAGGTAATTAGAAGAGAAATTTTTTTTTCAAAAAGGGGAATTAATAAGTCTTTTTTCAATCCGTGGGAATCTTTTTCTCGATCGGGTATTCGATAGGAAACTTTTATTCCTAATTTTCGAAGTCCATGAACTAAAAGTACTGTAGAAGTAATCCCATCAGCATCAAAATCACCATAAATAATAACTTGCTCTTTTTTTTCTTGCGCTTTTTTTATCCGTTTTATTGTTTTTTTCATCCCGAGTAAAAGTAATGGATCGTATTCTTTTAATTTTTCTTGATCTATAAAAACTGGTTTTAAATTATCTAAAATATTTACTTCTTTTACTAGACTCCAATCTCGACCTAAAAAACTTTTCAACATTTCGTGTAAAACATACTATAAAATAATAAATAATCCACGGTTTATTTTTTAAAAATATTAAAAAACCAAAAAATAAAAATAAAAAAATTCACAATTATACACTTTTCTTTTTTATTTTTATTTCCTTTATAAAACAAAAAAAATCTATATTTTTATTTCACGTTTTAAAAAATTATACATTTTTTCCACAATATTTT
>Ga0209562_1000331_pt1 | contig 16843 bp, 13 predicted proteins | sample WorMetvacBELIZE2_FD_187399 | JGI IMG/M metagenome (GOLD analysis project Ga0209562, IMG submission 187399) | Marine gutless worms symbiont microbial communities from Max Planck institute for Marine Microbiology, Germany - Olavius vacuus BELIZE.2... | ecosystem: Host-associated > Annelida >... | reverse complement strand
AAGTATAAGTGAATTAACTGATATGGCACATGTATATCACGACTGGCTTTCAAAGTAAAAACACTGAGCCTTCCTGGTCGCCGATGCCCAACTCTGGAACAGCTTGCCTGACGACATCGTGCTGGCTGATTCACTGTTGACCTTTCGGCGCCAACTGAAACATTATCTGTTACAGCAGTCCTACCAGATGTTGTACTGTAACTGTTGCCCAACTGTGCTACTGTGACAGCTTAGTGGTCCTAGCAGTGGCAGCAGCTACTTAGGCCATTATAAAATCACTGACTGATTGACTGACTGCTTGGCAGAAAATTATGCACAAGTACAAAACTGCTTTGGAATGCAAACGTACACACCAAATGTACATCACATTTCAGAAGTCGCAACTAACCCCGTCGACAGTAACAAAGGCGCCGAACCACACACGATATGTTTCACCACGCTGAAGTGGAGCATTGTAAAATCCGCCATAGGTTTTGTTGTCTCCAACAATAAACAGCTGATCACGTTCGACCGACAAGAATTCCGCCGCAATGTAGCAGTCATCACCATTCTTGAGTGCAGCAAAGTAGTCACGACGCAGCTGGATGTGTGACATACCGCAAGGACCGCTGGACGCCTGTCGCTTGACAATCGAAATCTTTGACGTCAGTCTTTCTACCACAATCCTGTATAAGCTGAAACAAAAATGCCAACCACGGTGAGTTAACAGATCTTGCAGTTAAACGTTCAAAATTTTCCAACAATTAAAAAATAACCGTGCAACGAATTGTTAATTTTCACAAATGTATTTTTGAAAAAGCAATTTAGCCAGCTATAACACTAACACTTTGAAGTGACAAACAACATTAGCCTTGCTATACAGATTCATTCTACATTCCTGAGCTGTTTTCAGACATAATTTCCTCCATTATCCATCTGCTGCTAAGACTCATTTAACAAAGCATACAAAACACAAAACCACTGCCCAAATTTACCTCATTTAGCCAGCATTCCTTCAAAAGTTTTCAAAAAACTGTCCGACGATTGCCAAAGCAACTTATTTATACCTTATCTTAGAAACTTTAACATGCCAAACCAATGGTGTCAAAGCACATGACATCTACTGCAAAGATATAGCAAACTAAACTAAGCAAGGAAAGGAAACCAACTGAAAAAGTATTATATTATGTATTTAATAAACATGGACTACGGAAAAAGAAACAAAATTTCTAAAAAATAATATGCAGTAAAAAGTAATATGTAGAAATGTAAATTTCTCACCCGCCTGATCTGTCCACACCAGTCATAGAGCGTGCAGGATTCAAAACCAGCGCCAAAGATGTTTCTGTACTTTTTGAAGACTTTATCACAGGCTGAGGCAAACTTCTATCAACTAAAACAGTACACACCGACACACACACGCCATGATTTATATAACACTAGTCCATTTCTCTGCAGACTTTTGCCAAAAGACTAAAGACATTTTGTTTGAACTGCCGTGAGCGCAAATGAGGACAGTTCATTTTGCGCTATAGAAATGGACGCATAATTATTATTATTACATTAATCATATTCATTTCTAATAATACTAGCACTACTAATAATATCAATATTAATAACACAGATATGTACAACACATGGTGCCTACCATATGGTTCCGTCCAGACAACAATCGAAGCAGATGGTCCAAAGCCCTTCTGTGTGCTAGCCTGCAGTGAACACGAGTAGCGAGTAGCAGACCGCAGTTCAGCCAGAGTGTATTTGCTCACAAACGACGGCAGCAGGTAATCCACGCCAGGCACAGTGGATCGACCACGCACCGTAGTCGGCGTGCAAGTTAACTGATGAGACATAAACCACCTCATCAGCACTTAGTCAACCAATGACCAGGCTAAATTATCGTTACTTTCTTTTACCATAACGACAAATGATTCACACGATAAAAGAACAACTGAAATGAATAGACTCTTTCAGATGTTGTGCTGGGATGCTAAATATTGATGCTGTCATTGACAAATGGTGTTATTCCCAATGCAGCAACACAGCTCCAGTAGTGAGCTACTTGCTTGAATAAAAATGTTTAATATAATTTTAAATACATGTGCTCTGCTGAATCCTATGATCGGAATTTCGGAGCTCAGCAAGTGCTTCTGCTAATGCAAATTGGCAGAACTTTCACACGCACGATGTTGAAGATAACTTGACATAAAAACTGGGTTACAGCAAACACAGCACAACTGCTGCTTGAAGATGTCACAAATACTGCAGCGTATTTAATCACGCATCAAAAAACCACAACAGAAACGGTATAGGCTTCTTTTTTTGCAAAAATTAAATGTGCAATGAAAATCAACACCTGGTATACCTAACAGCAGACTCATCATCTTAAACACAAACATTAGTGTTACAGATATCTTAAGAAAACCTGATAACTTAGTTAATGACATCAAAATAACAAAATAACAACTAATAACATCATTGAACAAACAATAATTGTAAACAGTAAAGCAAGCAATACAAGAAGCTCAGTTCACGCTGCACAATGCTCCATAGTCTATACTATTTAGAAATGTATGATTAAAAGCCACAAAATGGCTACCTATTAAACGTTCTTCTTTTTTCCTAATATGACCTTGAATAACCTTGAAAGATAGTGAACAAATACTGTAAATTTCCACGAAATAATCACATAGAAAAAGTCTGATGATAAGTTTAGCCATTTTGACATAATCAACCAGTGTAGCAGACATACAGGCAAACTGACATATGGACAGACAGGAAGGCTACAGAATATACCATGCTCCCATGTAATGTGTTGCACTGTAAAAAATGTAACCTTGTAGTCTTGCAAAATGCCGTTAACTTCAGTTGGAGAAATCCACGAGAATGATAATGACGTTGCAGTGCGCGAAACATTCTCAAAGTTAAGAGGAGCACTCGGAACTACGCACACAACATGATCACACAAGCAGCTCTCAGTATACTTGTACAATCATGGCACTATGTGTTCTGTTGTACTGCACTGTATTCAAGACCCACAAACACACAAGAATATAACGAAACAACAAACTAGTTTTACAACCTTTACAACCAGTATTACGGATAACCCATGTAAGGCAACACAAGATTGATAAAAGAAATCAATCATTCACTGTCACCAGTCTCACTCTCATTTGCTTGATTAATCTTAGACATTTACTATGAACTACAGCAACGTACGTGCTTAAATGCACAACATGCATCTCAATCTCAAATCTTTACAAATTACCACCTTCGCAATGTTCAGACAATGGACCCCACATTATGGCAACTAAAAAATTAACGTTTTATTATCATTATTATTACTGAATAATCCTCAGCTAAACTGCTCACAGAATGTGTGATGCAATACTGGTCTCTAGGATACACAGCACAGACACAACAGTAAAAATATGCCAGTACCAGATTCGTCTGTCAAAGCTGCCAGCATTTCACTCCAAGGTCCATCGCCCACTCTGGTTGACGCCCTCACCTAGATGCATATGCAATGACTCTTGGTAATAAATGTTCTACATTGTGTCTAAAAAAACGTGCCACCCTCTTGTGATGATAATGTCGTAAAATCTGAAACCGATTTTCGAAATTCTTTCACTGCTGTTAAATCTTTTAAATTTCCTACAAAACTATATGTAACATCACCCAGCACACCTAAAATATGTCGCCGCATTAACATGAGAAATTTACATGTTCAAAGTTGATGCATTATTTTGCATAGTAAACTGTGTTGCAACAAAAAACAACTACCAAACTCATGGTGGTAATTTCATAACATCTCAGCTAATTATCCAAATTTCACGGAGCATTCTCAGAGTTTGTGGCGTATCTTCTTGACTCACAACCAATTGTTAATCAGGTCAGCATTTTCTTCAACGCGGGCACTTCATGGTCGGCCAATACCTGCGAGTCTGTTGAACTTTATTAGTAGCCTGTTAATGCAAATTTTTGTCCATTATTTGTTTGGAAATTCATTGATTAGCTCCATGACTTTGTATCCCTTCAACTAATACAAATTTATGATCAAAATCTTATCTTCATCGTGAAACACCATGTTTACAAACACTGTAATGATGTATGCAATGATGTAACTAAAAAAATCACAGAAACAGAAACATAGGGACATTTTATATCCAAGCAATAGCTAAAAGTCTCGCTGTTACATGCACCAAAAATTATCATAATCAGTAGGCATATAACAAAGTTACAATCCGTCAAAAAGTGGCTCGTTTTTTAGGAGACACAACAAAATGCGACAAATTTTAACATTTCAGTTTCTCGAGGTAGTTTGGCAATATATTTTAGGTGTAGCGTATAATGTAACACATTGTTTTGTTGGAAATTTAACAGGCTTTCCAGTAGTGAAGGAATTTTTAAAATGGTTAAGATTTGACGAAATTATCGTCACAAGAGGGTGTCACGTTTTTGAGAGACAAAGTGTATTAAAACAGACACTTGTTTGGCTCAACTGGACATAATGTACATTGAAAATGTAAAATAAAGCCGAGTCTAGCCAAACAATCTCACTGATAACACTGCCCAACAACAATCACCAATTACAGTCATCTGACACATTCACAATTCACATGTACTGTGCTGCGACTCAAACCTTACGGGGCATTTGCTGTTGCCGGCCCTTGGGTGTAAAACATGCTGCCAGCATCATTGCATTGGAGTATAATTATACATATGCTTTAGGCATCTGTAGAAGGCACACCTGTTTGACTGAGGCTGTGGCATGTAGTGACATTTTTGTCTGTAGAAGCTGGGTATAAATTTCCTTTCTTACTCACTTACAGCAACCACGGCACTCATGACACCAATGAAATGCGAATTCAGTAGAAACCTGAACGTCGTAGACTACATTCGGCTGGAGACCAGTCATATTGTACGTCAGTGATGTCGATGGTAGGACGACCAAAAATGGAACGCCGTACTGCATGTTGTGTCGACGATACTTCACCACGTACTGAGTGATGATGCCATGAGGAGGATTCGGAGCCTGCCATCCAATCATGAGACTACGACTATGTCGTGTTACAACTAGGACGTTGCTCGGAGCTGGCGGCACTGCACAACCACACACAACAAGTAGTAACCAGCAGGTCTCTCTTCTCTATCTTTACTTTGAGAACAGTATAAAAGCTTTAGTTACACCTGTACTCAATCAACTGTTGTAAACTTCAGAAGTTGAACATTATAATATATCTTGAATACACAGAAATCTTCTGCAAACAGCATGACTGATTGATTAAGGTTTAACATTCCACCAAACACATTATAGGTCATAACGGGGACAGTTTTTTACAGGTCAAATGACCAAACAACAGTGTCAAAAGCACTGAAGAGCAATAGGTTCCTAAGGGTTATGCTTCAATTATATCAGGTCCACCCAACCGCCTTCACAATACAGCAAATATGCAGTATAAAAAAAACACAAAATACACAGAGATAAACACAGATGAATCTACACACAGTGAAATGAATCCGGTAAGACAAAACCCAATCTAGAGAATGGAAGAACTGCTCATCTAAGTGTGCTTATGACTGTGCACAACTTCAGTACACAATACAACACAGAACAGTTCTGATAATCTCCTCTCTTACCTTCAGACAAACATCTTGCTCAGTGGAGGAACAGGGGTGCAAATAGCATGAATTATCATCTTGAAACACATTATTAACAAAAGCATTCAGCCACCAAAACGATCATTTGTTGCACTTTAACAACCGTGGAAAGTGCATACACAACTCACATTCTAACCAATGTGTTTCACAATAGATGATAACAACGATAAATTATTATAAAACGCATGACAAAAGGAAAGGACGTGAAAAAGATCATCAAATTCATCAACACAATTAGACACCACGAAAAATGCAGCTATTGAAAACTGTTACTTACAATCTTCAAATGTGACAAAATCCAGTGCTGTCCGAGGTCCTTGATAGAGATGATTAGCAAATCGGACTCTGACAGTGTAGTTTGTGAAAGGAATCAGACTGCTCAAGTCTAATACTGTGCTGTTAATGATGCCAAACATTACATTCAATGGTTGCTGACTGTGCTGCAGACGCCTGGTCAGTTCGTACATGTATCCAACTGCAACACCGTTGTGTTCGCGACATGACAGTCTGCTCCACATGACCTGAGCTGCAGTCGACACCAGTCGAGTGATTCTAAGTCCTCTCACAGGTCCAGGCTCTGGGAACAACAATGACAGCTTAGTTTGACAGCAAAACAGAATGAGCAAATGAGCAAGCAGAACTCTACACCACTTCGATGTATCATTTTGTTCACATTTTTTTTCCGCGGCAATCAACTGCACTGGTACGATGAACACTGTCAACAATCAAGAAACAATACATTAAAAAACATAAAAAAGATAACTCTGAAAAAAAATAAAAAAATGGCCATAGTTACAAAGAACATGATGCTAAGACATGCAAAAACCTAAACAACAGAGCACAGATCAGTTTCAATAATCTTCCTTCATACCATCACTGCTCAGATGCTGTCTGCTGTAACAGAGAAGCAACTAAACTGAATTAATGAAAGTCAGTGCTACTGGAATACAAGCAAACCATTCAAAAATTGTAGGCATTTACATGCAATAGATGAAGTATTCGCAAAAGTTAATTTTAAGTTATCTGACAACGAAAAGACTTACCAGCGGAATCCGTGGTTCCTGTAGCAACAGCATCACGGCCCTTGCCAGCCATCGTAGAAGCCGACAATGTCACCTCGTACTTACAATAAGATAGTAAGTCAGTTATTTCAAGCTCTTGGCGATCAGCATCCACATCTATAAGAGGGCTCCATGATCTGGGACCAGTTCTGCATGCAAGTGACTCAAGCTCTCGGTAACTAAGTATGTAGAACTCAACACGAGCATTGCTCAATGCCGGTGGAGCCCATCGGAGTAGTAACACAGTGGATGACTTTGTCACGATATCCAGACGAGCCACTGGAGGTGATTCTACAGACAACATCACAACCCGCTCTGCTGTGAGGTGCTTAATATACAATGCAAGACACTACTGCACTTGAGGTTGGTATTCAACGGCTCTTTCTATACAGACAGAGCCTGCACAGTCAAAAAAGACAGAGTTGCACTTTACGAGCGACGTCATTGTGGCAAAAACGTCTTAGACTCACAAGAGTTCTCCTTGGAAGGATGCTTATCAAAAGTTTGCTACTGACTGCTATCTAATTGCTAACTGTGTTGACTATGGTAATAACAAACCAAGCCTACAACAAACAAGATAAAAAGCACAAAAAAAAGCAAACAGCTAAACCCATCAAAACCAAACAAACCCAGTTTAGTCATGTCTTATGACATCCAAACAGAGGTTTATACTGACAGAAAACTACAGCTTCCAGAGAATGCATGAGGCTACCGTAAGACAAGTGCATCTAAAAACGAACAGTAATGCAACCAATTAAATCAACTCGTACAATACATACGGTAATCACAAAAGCAATGTGATGAGAAGTGCATGGTGAACCTCATCTGTACTAAGGAATTATTCTTCATGCATTCAGCAATGGCAGCATACATAACAAGGACGACGATACACGTAACAACAAACAACGCTATTCTGTGATTTCAGTACTTACTGCCGACAAAGACCACTTGCTCAACGGCACTTTCCAACCCAGCACTATTGACAAGTGACACTCCGACAGTGAGGTTAGAGTACGGATCGACATCACTAAGCATTGCGCGCGTGGACAATTCACTGCTCTCGACAAACTGCAATGCTGACTGCTCAGCAAGACGAGTGTAGACCTTGAACTGACGCAGACTGTTGCAGTTGTATTGCTCTCGAGGAGGAAGCTGAAACAGCACACAGAAATCCACTCTAGTAACACTATACTGAATGTCTGGAATGATGTGCTCTCATGCATCTTTTCAGCCGACAAGTGTTCTTTATGTTAGAGGTACAGCCTCAAAACATTATGCCACGTGCAATGGTAAGCAAAGTGTAATGTAAGCTGCATTGCACCACAAGCAACAATAACAATGGTAGGAAATATTTTGTATCAGATCGGGGTGTTAAACTTATTCCAAAATATCGGCCAACTGACACTAGGTATTAAAAAAAAAATTAAAGAGTAATAAAGTGTCAAACTGTAACAACATAAGAACAAAGGTTGTTTTAAGACAAAATAAAATACTCATCATCATCATCATCATCTCTCGTTTATTAAAAAGTCGACAAACGCAACCATAATACAATGAGAAAAAAAGGAAATTGAGATATGTTAAACAAGTAAGAATAAAATGGTAAAATTGTTTGGTTAGGAGTAGTGTCAGTAGCTGTGTTTGTAGGTTACTCGAATGATATAGTCATTGTTAGACAAATCAACAGTTTTCTTTATAAGTGACTTGTTGCAGTGAGGTCGTCGCCGTAGATTGTACGACAAGACAGGACGGTCTGGGAAGAACGGTTGCAGCACGTGTTCACTATTGTTCATGATGCGACGGAACTGGCATCTCTTACACATTTATCACTCTTGACAGTGCACAGACAATCAGTCAGTCAGGCTCCATCACTCACTCACTCAATCAATCTATCAAATCAGTACAAAACACAATAAAATACTTCAAAAAGAGCCTCTGCTGCATTTCTGAGACAATGTCATTGTGATCAGTATACTGTTATAACAAAAAAAACCAAGGCTTGAAGTTTCTTACCTTCCAGCTGATCATCAGATGAATTCTGTCTTTGCTGCTGTTCAACGTCGACTGATGCCCTTCGATATCTGCTGAACTGTCACGCTGGTCTCTGCCATAATTCTGCTGCTCCTCGATACGCAACTGCCGAGGCCCAGCTAATGGTCCTGACACACGAATGCAGAGCCCAAACATCAGAAAGTAAAGACTGAAAAAGTAATGTCTAGATACCTTACATATTGAAATAAATTACATATTAAAATGAATAGAAAACACATAAAGCTGGTGTTTAGTGAATGACACTGTACAGTGTACCGAAGTATTCCGACACATACTTCCACATGTTGTAGTTTCTGCATGTGGAGAATGCGGTCCAATAAGCCGAGTCTCATGAACTGCGGAAACACTGACGTCATATCTCTGACTGGTTTCCAAACCACTAATTGTCAACATCCTTGATCTGGTCTGTGGCAGCTGGTTCCAGTCGGTCTCATTATGAGATCGGTAGTAGAGAATATAGCCAACGACTGGTCCCATTCCACTGCGAGGTGCATTCACCCATGCACGCCATCGGACTGTCAGCGACGTTGCATTACGTGACTGTATGATAGGTGATCTTCTCATTACTGGCAGCTCTAAATGCAAACACATGCAGAATACCAATCACACATGCCAATTACTTCATCATCTATGGCTACAACTCACATTTGTTTCACACACTGTTCCTGGACAAGCTGGTTAAGCAGGGGTTAAAGTTACCAAGGTGGGGAACTGTTCGGCTCTCCACCCCCCCCCAATTAGTTCCCGGGTCCACATTCATTTCCTGGGCCCATGTTTCAATAGCGGGCTCTCAAATTATCAATGATCGACTGAATGCATTAAGCATAATTTCATGTTGTAAAATTTTGTAAAAGCATTCAACATTGTGAATTTATGATCGTAAAAATGTGAAATTTGAATGATGCATTAACTATCAGATTACTATAGCGAAGGTTGCTAACTTGTTAGGACGAGAAACATAGGTTCCAGCTGTGAAATCCAATAATTTTGCAGCTGGGATGCTCCAGGCTTAAATTTCTGGGACCGGGAATGGCGTTCCTGTGCGTTCCAGCTTACTTTAACCCCTGCAGTTAAGCCAGTATCAGGTTCACTGAGGATATCAACCACTCAAACTGGTTACCATTCTTCCCCATATACTGCCTAAGAAATTTAACTCAGCAAGCTGACTGACATTATACTTCATAAAAACAATACGCTTTATACAGATAACATTATACAGATAGAACTATTTGATGCATGCTGAGAACTAACAAAATTAATGAACTTACGTATCTGGCAGCCGTCGCCAGCAAAACCCGGTCGGCAACCAGTCTGACATTCTCCAGTTGATTTATTACACACTTCACCAGCCACTCTACAGTTACATGACCACTCGCAGTCGACTCCGAAAGTTCCATTGTCACATTCTGTAAACAGCAAATAACAAAATCATTTAATAGAAAAATCACACAACGAAACATAAAGTACTTAACACAGTTAATAAATAGATCAAATACAATTTTGTTCTTTTTATGGTTTTTCGTGAAACCTGTGTGAACAGCTGGTTCTTGTTTTAAAATATCGTAAAAATGCAAATATAATAAGCATAATTTTTACCTCAAAAATAGCCTGAATTTGCACCTGCATATTACACTAGCAAACTACATTAAAAACTACTTTTTAACATAAACAGACTCGCACAGCAAACTCATTTCTGCCATCTTCGAGCGACCCACTTCAAGCAGCCATATTGCCCATACCGTGGCCTTTAACAGAGCCATGTTACAACTAGTGTGGTTGTATCACATGTGGTATAACCCAGTATGTATTAAGTCACAGCTTGAACTTGCTAAGTGCAGTAAACACTCATAGAGGCTGCCATGGTGCCACCATGATGCAGCTGAACATTTAACTGTTTTGAGTTTAAAACTGTGTACTGTAGGCCTAATTAAATAATAATAAACAATAAAATACTATTACCAAACTGTCCGAGTTATACCTGTGTATTACACTTGCCAACTATAATATTCCACTGCCTGGAACCCGTGTATTATACTCAAGTGTGCATCATACTCGCATGATGCAAGGATTTATTCTACCGTTCCAACAGGCAGCTGTCAGAGATCTTCCCATCCAGTTCACATTCTTTGCTTACTGTACTTTGTGCAAAACTTGCACATCATCATCAAGGGCAGGCCCATGTTGGAGCATGGCCGCTTCCAAGGTTTGTTGCCACTGTTCACAATCTTGAGCTCATCTCCATGCCGTGTGGAGACCGATGCTGAGTGCACTCAGATCTTTCACAATGGTTCGCATCCATGACTGTCTGGGTCGACTAGGAGGACAACTCCAGCGACTCAGTAACCCTGAAATAACTGCACACAGTGCTATCCAATGGTCCATCCGCATATCTGACCTGACAACATGTCTCAGCTCTTCCAGTCCGCTTTTGCCGTCTGGTCACTCTGTGCCAGCGCCTCAGATTCGTCCTACGATTTTGGCGCTATATAAATTTTTATGTATGTACGTATGTCTGTATGTCCAAAGAGCTATAGACGTCGGTCGCACAAAACTGTACAGAGTTGTGTCTGATTGTTAGTGATGCACTTGAGGTGTGAGATGTGTAGACGCCTTCTCAAACACCACTACTGACATGCATCGTGCTTCTTCTCAGGCACAGATTAAATATTAATTAAACTGTATCAAGCCAGTAATTATGCACATAAATAAAATAAATAAACATATGTAGTAAGCCACAGCTCTGTCTCGGAAGCAGAGTGAAAAGTGCAATATTCTGACCTGTTTGACAATCAGTGTCTGTCCTACCAGCCATACAGCCAGACTCACAGTGTCCCGTCACTTTGTCACACACTTCTGTCTCATCGTGACAGTGACACACATTGTTGCACAAATGTCCAAAGTAGCCATCAGCACATTCTGCAGAACACACATGTACAATTAATTTCAACTTCACAATCTGTTTTCATTTCACAAGTGCCAATGATGTAGTTTTCCAGATGATACACAAACTGTTCAGTTTCCTTTCCGTGTAAAACTTACATGACAGCAAAGACAATATTTATATGCATATAGCTGACCTTGGCATCCAATTCCAGCCCAGTGATCGTCACAACCGGACTGACATAATCCAAGTTCCTGCGAGCAGTGTTCTGTTGCATTTTTGCAGTGACATTCGCTTCCGCAGTTCACTGAAAAACGTCCGACTGGACAATCTATGCATGATATACCAACATTCACAGAAGTACAACAACAGAAAATTTCTAAAGTAAATTTTGTAATATCGAAAAAAAAATACAAAAATTGCAAAGATCTAGCAGAACTTTTCTAAGTGTCACTTACCACCTTTGTGTTTTATTCTAATGTCATTCAAGTTCAAGTGTCAACATAATGCAGTTTATTACAAGTAAATAACTATCAATGTAACCAGGAAATATGTCAATATGTTGGTGGTTGCTGAACTGCCTGCCGTGCTTATGTGGTGCTGGAAAAGCATGTGCATATGTTCCAGCCAGTCGAGCAACATCGTCTCTGTTCTTATACACAGTGCAAATAAAGATTTACACAGCTATATCAATACATGGCGGTGCCTGTAAGAAGAAATGGAAACTTTTAGACTCCGATCAGTGTTCCTGCGGTGAGACCCAAACGATGTCACACATTGTCGAATCCTGCCCACAGACAAGACTACACGGTGGCTTGTCTAAACTACACTCTGCAGACGATGATGTCGTTGCCTGGCTGACCAGTTATGGCTCCTAATGCATACGACAACAACAACAATACATGTCGTATGCTAAGTATGTTCACTACAAACGGGGCCAAAAATTCCAGTTAAGAAAAAATTCGGACCGAAATGCACTCGGCCCGACAGTGGCAACAGAAAAATTATTACAATGTTACAAGAACGGTGAAAAAGCTCTGACACAAGTGTGTACATTACCACACTGCCTCAATACACAGTATCCCCATTTCCTTGCAGCATCCTCGGACGTATAGCACCACGCCTTCGAATCAACAGGCTTCGGATTGCGACAGAACTTTCCAGCGGACAACAGATCGGGATCCGGGAAGTGAGAAGCAGGATAGGCTCGCTGGGCTGACCACATGATACACGTCACGTTCAGTTCATTGGTTTGTTTCTTGCCCATGTATTCAATAGCTCGAGGGTCGTTGTATGTACACTCATTGTCTACAGCAAAACCACAAATAACGACAGTTCAACATCCAAAACATTCAACGACTATATGAAGCAGAGACCTTACCTTCATTGCTGCGCATCCCTTATTTGAATGCTATTTGTCGTTTTCTGGCCAGCTACTCTTTCTGACACCCCAGAACTATTATTGTTACAGTTACCAATAGTGAGCGACCGATATGAATATCGGGAGATCGGGATATCAGCCATTTTCATCAGATCGGTGTATCGGTGAAGTGACTGCACCGATCCGATAAACTAATAAAATAGGCTATCACTGTGCGCCATGTGATAATGTTACCGTACTGTCACCATAGTCAGCTGTCTATCGCGAACGTGCTAACGTATCGCCCGCCTGCCCGCGCATCTTCTGCTCTCTGGGTATCTGTATTGGATCGGTCGATATTTTTTCTGATATATCGGAGTATCGGTCTATCAGTAGAAAACACATATCAGTCGTTCACTACTTACCAATATCATTGCTATTGCTAATGCTGTTACTACTACCATTACCATTATTATATTATTTTTTACCCTCAGTAAAAACAGGAGAATATGAATTTCATTGATTACAGCACAGTGAAGTTTAAAAAAAAACTTTCAGAACATTTAACAATAGAAAAATAATGAATAATAGTTTCACACTTGAAAAGCAGTTGGACACTGCAATCCAGTGAATGTGAATGTTTACACAATAACATCTTCATCTGTCACTTGAAGATGGACAGCAAACAATATTATTGATATATTGACATCTGGCAGCAATAACTCACACAGATCTACGATATCAGTGGGAATCGAACCTGTACTGCGAAACTTCTAAAATAAACAAAAAACAATGCATATTACCGATGACGGGCAGAATGATAATGGACAATAAACATAACACAACAGTTTATAATCTACACAAAGCAATTACCTAGAAGACAGCCGATACCCCAACGGTCATCTGAACAGCCAGTTTCGCAATGTCCTGTTGTGCTGTCACAGTTACCACCTTGCAGACAGTCACAACGAAATCGGCAACCCCATCCGAAATATCCTGCCTTGCAACCTAAAAATTCAACCATCCATTCACCCACATCCACAGTAAGAGGTGTATACAAGAAGTTTGCTCATGCAAAATTGCAAAACCAAAAGGTACATTCAGCTATTTACACAAACAGCATACCCATTACATCAACCATTGATAATGCTACACATAATGAAAATAAATAAATGAAAACAGAAAAGCCCACTTGTTAACATTATTATTCGTAGCATTAAACATCAAACATCAAACAGTTTGTCTAAAGATTAAATTGTACAGTACATCTTGTAAACCACCGTTTGACTGTGACCACTAATTCGTTTGTCACGTTATGATTTGTATAAAGCCAATGACAACATCTATTACACATTCAAACAACCAGCGGCAGTAGTCCTGTGGTAACATCTGGTTGCGGCATGCGAGATCCCACGTGAACTGCGAACAGTTCCGCATTTACCACAAAGAGCACTGAAATATACAGCCTCAAGATGAGCTGTGCACTCCTACTGCACTTACATATGTCTTGTCAACTCAGCCGTCAACCCTGGCTGAGATGATAGCAGACTACTCACAGCCCAAGTTGGTCATCTTGATCTGATGGTTGGCAGCTAACTGGTACTGCTCTACATTCATGAGAAGAGCCGGGTGAACTCTCACAGTGATGTTATAATAACGGCACCACAAACATTGTCCTGGGTATCAGTGTCAGTATCACTAATTCAGTATTATAACCAATAGGTAACTTAGGTACTGAAGATGAAGATTAGTGTCAGTACACGTCCAGGTCCTGGTCCTCTCTGGTCCGACACTGCTTAGGTTTGGTCTCGGGACATTTTTTTTACCAAACTCGGTCCATGTGTAGCATTTGCTCTGGTTTCTGTTTATTTCATATGAACGACACTTCACATAAGCCACAAAAAGAAAGTAACTGACGTTAATGCTAGCATAGGGTAAATATCTAACATCATCGAACAGCAAACTTATGTGACATTTTTAATGTCAAAAAGTTAGCAGATAGCAATCCAATGCAGGCATATATCGAGTCCCTGATTTGGTTCAGTTTGACTAGGACCAAATTACTGATATTCCTGAACTGGTGCCAGTCCAATTGTGGCTGGACCACACTACTGCTACTGAAGAGCTAACTCTCAGTTTAAAGCACAAACCTTTACGATAGCAAGATACCAATGAACTGTTAATCTGCGGTTCCCAACAACATCCAGCCAATTCGCATTCCTCCTGAGTCCACTCCTGGTCTAGACCGTGGTCTGAGCAGATATCCCGAGCCTCATTGTCTATTAAGTGACATATGTTACTACCACCTGCACACAGTTAACACAATCAATACATCATTCTTTAACACAACAACCAAATACAGCCTGCGACTCTAGAACTCTTACAACCGAATGCTTGCAAATGCTAGGCAATACCAGCAATTAAAGCAACTGGTCATTGGTGAGCTGGTGCCACCAAAACCATGCCATTACCATTCGCCCATGATTTGTTGGTCACATGTCGACATACTGGCGCATCATCAAAAACATTTAATAATAATAATAATTTTAATAATTACCAAACCATGGTAAAAATCTACCTATTACAGTTAGCTCTGTATTAAACTTACTATTCTTCAAACCTACTAAATGCTACAACACACCCTCAGCATACGTCTAGATGGTGCATTCTGTTCTTACTACATAATGACTTACGTTGGCTATGTATTGTCAGCGAGGTTCTGCACCACTGTTTATAAGTGCTCAAACTGAACAGGAATCCTATCCGGCAAAAAATGTGGACTCCGGTCACTGTCAGCATGGATGCCATATCTCTGTTTAGCAACATATGGCTCTCTGTTGATGCCTAGTATGAGAATGATAATCTATGGACCATGCCGATGCCACCACATAGAGCTCATTCATATACAAACACAGCACGGGGAGAGGGGGAGGGTGGTAGTAGTGTCCGGACGCCTCCCCAAACAATATTTTAATTTACCTTAATATGCTGGTATGTGTGGCCACTCGGACCATTTCAACCTTAAAATCTCGAGTATTTTTGGCAATTTTAGTGACTGTACTATGTCCCAACTGAGACTGGCTCAGAACGACGGCTACTATAACTCAAATAAAAGTGTTGTACAAGTATTGCAGGACTCTTGCAGCATATCAGACACTGTTAGATTTTATTCACATGTGAGCAGATATTGTTCCAATTAATCACAGCATCGTGTTGTGGAGTGTGCCCAGTGCCCACCCAGCCACCTGAGCCCTAACCCTAAATCCTGAACACCCTACCAACCCTACTGACCCTACCAACCCTAACCCTAACCCTGGGTCTGCCTAAACACCACAAATCACCGCAAATCAGTCTGAAATCGTCTGAGTTGTGAACGAAGTAAGGCACAATTCACCGCAAATCACCTCAAATCACCACAAGTCACAGAAAATCAGTTTTTCCTATTAGTGATTAATAGCAACTATCATCCTATCTCATACCGTTTCGGAGATATCGCAGCTTATTGTTCAAATTTTAGACACTTTGCGTTTTTGAACCACCCTTTACGGGCTTAGGGACAACGTATGATGTTCATCTTGGGAGCGCGTAGTAGACCTACGAGATAAAATAGATCGAAAATCGGCAATTTCGCTCCAACGCGGTCACTTTAACCCAAAATTTCAGGTAGAAGGGGGCGTCCCCACCAATAATTTTTGCATGGATAGTTAGGACAATGAATGCCCTACAACTTTACCGCTGACAGTTTTCACACAAAGAAACTTTGTAGCAGACTTTCTTCAAGAGAATTGCGATTATAGAGGGAAAACAGCCGTTTTGCTTTTTTGAGCCCCCCCTTTGGGGGACTTAGGG
>Ga0209562_1000330_pt1 | contig 16876 bp, 12 predicted proteins | sample WorMetvacBELIZE2_FD_187399 | JGI IMG/M metagenome (GOLD analysis project Ga0209562, IMG submission 187399) | Marine gutless worms symbiont microbial communities from Max Planck institute for Marine Microbiology, Germany - Olavius vacuus BELIZE.2... | ecosystem: Host-associated > Annelida >... | reverse complement strand
GAATGTTAGCCAGAGTTATCGTGGGTCGGTTCGTGGTGTTGCAGTAGAGCGTCGGACTCGCCATCAAGAGGTCGCGGGTTCGAGTCTCGGCCGGGCACTCTGGGCAAGTTTCTCACACCTAGGTTAGTCCATGATGAGTGACTGTTATACGGGCAAACCATCTCTCTAACCAACCGCCTAGGTCAACTCAGCCTTGCATCCCTCTTGGGTCGCTAAATCAAGTACCTGCTTCGGCTGGGGTAAAGGCGGGAATGTCACCTCTGCCGGATGGCAGGTAACACTGTGTGATCCCATATGGTATGTGAGTTCCCGTAGCAGCGATGGCAGGCCTGCCTGCAAGCTGCTATATGCTCCCTTTGCCTTTACCTTTACCTTTATTCTGGTATGGCTGCTGAGTCTGCTTCATAACCCACAGGTATTTTTTTACCAAATCACAAAGATGTTGTCAAGCAAAACAAATAAAAATAGGTAAAGCAAGAACAAATCAACAAAGAAATACACCATTCAATCAATCACTCAATCACTCAGTGACAGCCACGCTACGGAACTTACCATGGTTTGCTTCAACGACATCAGAAGCAACCGTAGTCGTGGTCCCTGATGAAATCGATAACCTTTCTCGCCACGGTTCTTGACCAATATTGACATCACTTTAGGATCAGCAGCAACAGCATGCATCAAGTCCTGTTCACATATGGACAATAACGTGAAAGTTGACAGCGGTAGTGACAAAATATAAAGAATAATTAAGTCAAATTTTTAAAACAAATCAGTGCTGGTATAAACGTGTTCCATCTTCAAAGTTATCTGTACCAATATAAATTACCTGTATATCTGGAAATACAGTAATGGCAGCATGCAATAATGCAAGCAGACACAACCACTTTATTAATCTCAGTTCACATTTTCACTATCAATACCACCAATATGCATTATTCCGTCATTCTTGCTCAGAAACTCACCAGTTCCACAAATCTTTCCCACCAGACACTGCTGGTACCTCATTCACCAGAATGACTTCAAGACTGTTTTTTTTTCAGATTTATCATGCTCATCATTTTCTTGTTTAAGTTTATTTTTCATTATTTTTTAAAGTTTTAACCTATGCGATAGACTCAGCTATTTTCAGGTGTTTACATGCAGGTTTCAAGTATTTACAAGCTCATGATATAAACTCCCATTTTTAGGACTCAAATATGCCAACCGGAAAGTGGGACTTTTTCCGTATTACAGCAATTATGGCCCAGTGCTCTTCCATGCACCAGTCAATAGCCAATGTAAGTCTCAGCAGAAACAGAGAGTCCATCAGCTTCATCATTTATCCATGCATCATCTTAACCACTTATTGATAGTTGCTCCCAAGTCTTACCACAAACTTGGTATGAGCTGCAAGAAACTCTTCAACATGCACTTCCAGCTTCCGACACATGTTAGCATCATCAAACAGAGAGACGAGAACCAGCCACTGTACAATGCATTGACCAAACATTATGCTTCACAGTCAAGAATTCACCTGTACTTCGTAGACTTTAAACAAAGTACAATTCACATATTAAGGGCCAGCTGCATCAACACCATCCAAAAGTTAACTAACACTTAATTTTAAGAAACTAGTAAAACTCCATTTAACTTATTCTGCTGTAACTTAGTGAATGCATAAAATGGAACTAAAAAAGCATAAAATGCATGTACATGTATGAAAAATTGCTTTGGATTTATATGGGTTAATATCGTCAAAGCTACCTCGCCAGTGAACTACAACGGGTCGCCAACATTGAGTCACGTGGACGCCTGCAGCCTAACACGTGACATTTACTGAGACCCTGAAATTTTGCTGAGACTTATGTCGCCATAAAATTCGTGGATGATGATCATGATGATGACGATGATGATGATGATGAGTGCTTCAGTATTTTATTAATACATGCTAGTGCTAACGACAATTAATAGTGATGATCTAGCACTGACAGTTATGTTTAACTGGTATATTAATTTGACAAATATCACAAATACTGCCACAAAAACCATAATGTGATGAAGATAAAGACGAAACTGTAAGATGAAGCTGTGAAGTAACTAAGTGGAATATACCTGAGTCTGGCAAGATAGCCAAAGATCAAGCAGCTCTTCAACTTCATCTAGAGCAGCCTCGAGCATCTGAGCAGATGATCTCAACTCAGCGAGATGTGGAGACGACAACACAGTCTGCAGAGATGACCTATTGTCCTGCAACGACAACAGCTGCAACTGTACAACCAAATGTACAATCAATTAGACATCTGATAGGAGATGAGCTGAGTTACTGGGGTTTTACATCCCGATCAACACACACGTCATTTTGGAGACTCGTCTTTCCAGGCAGTCGATTGCACTGGAACTGACAATCATAAACAAAGAAACAAAATAACACATGCACCTGAAACACAAAACAAACAAACACAAAAGCCTTGCCCTAGCAAAGATATACATAAAACTATAAAGACTGGTTTAATAGGCGAAGAAATGGAACGGACCTATTCTTATAACCCTGGAGCTTGCAGGCACAGGATGTCATCTGACAGGAAGAATGGATCTGTGCTTAGTTCATACTACATGATACAACACCGTAGTTAATGTGTGCTTAACAGTTTAGTCTCCTGCAGAGAGAAAATATAGGCAAAAGTATATTAATACACGGGATACTTTTCCCTTCATTTTCTCTGCACATAAGACTAAGCTTTAAGCACATATTAACTACTTTGTTGCAAAAGAATATTAGCTACATGGTTCACTGATATTCAAGCAACACCTCATTACACAAGCAACGGCTAAGCAGAATTACTTTCACTGTATCATTGTAACGTTTTACTTTCTTTTACATTTGTCTGTCACATTAATATTTCTGTCTCACTGTAAAGTGAACTGCAAATCAGAGTACTCTAATAGAGCAGTGCTTGCTGAAGCAGTATTAATAAGGGGACAAAGACAACTGGCAACATAGGCACATCTGGCAACATGCCCCTCTGAAACTACAGTTAACTGGAGTAAAATTAAACGGCCAAGTTTGGTGCTCACTATCACTATCAACTCGCTGATGGTTGAACGATTGTTGACATTGTCCGAAGTATGATCACAAAGCCTAACAATGGCTAAGTCCATAGTTTACAGTTACGTTATGCTACAGCATAGATATTTCGTCAATGGGAATCAAACTAGACAAGGTGAAGTATGTATGTAGATAACGACAAACCTCAAGCTCGTATTGAAGCTGTGGCACATCGGTCACAACATACAGGTCATCATGCCCCAATTTCAGCAACTTTGCACCTTCGTGGAGTGGTTTTATCGCTTGATACATTCCACTATCAGCGACTTGAAAATATGTTGCATCTGTAGTTCAAATACAAACTCTTAACCACTCAAACAACCATTTTTCATGTTCATCTTGGTCAACCCCAAGGTCTCTCAAGGTCTCTACGAAAGTCTTTTGTAGGATTCCCCAGTATTGCTTAATACACTAAAACTTACACATCAGTGGACAAAAATACTAGCATCAACGATATTTCAAATTGTGACTTTGAGGAATAAAATAACAGAAAAATAACAGCATCGCTTTACTCTGACCTGACTTTAGAACACTGTCAAGGACATGCTTCGCTAGTTTGAACTCCCGTGCCATCCAGAATGATCGTATTTTGTTGAATCTCTGTTCAACCCCGTAAGCATCGATGGCTGACGACAGTACGCTGTCAATGAGACGATGGTAAACAGTAAGGTGAAGACTAATCAGATCGTCCACTTTGTACTGCTTTGACGAATCATATTCTCGGCCCACTCCGTGAAAGATTTGCCTCCAGTGCCACACCTGCATGAAACAAGAACACAACACCCATGTGAAGCAAATAACAAGTTCGGCAATAAAACTACACAACAGCTGATTAGGCAGTAGCAGCAGCAGCATCATAAACAGCTACAACTTAACGTAAGTCTAAAAACCACCTGCAATACTACTGTCGGTCAAAATGCAACAGATTCTGGAAAAAATTCATTAACAAAATAAGCAGAAAGTGCCAGTCTGAGTGCCACTTTCTGAGAAAGGCCACTGACCATAATCAACGTAATGAGGTTGACGTTTAGCTACTAAGACTGTTAAGACTGTTTGCCATCCTCCTACATGATGATGATATGTGCAGCAAAGACTTTACCGTTAATGCCTTGTGTGAAAGCTTCAGCAGCGATGGCAGATGCTGGTAGAAGTCTCTGAGCAACGTGCTCCACGCAGCAAGCACCTCATCATCATCTGACACGTGACTTCTCAGACGTTCTGCAGCCGCCATCCAATCCTGTACTTTTTCAATCGCTCTCTTCACACTGAACTGCAACCAGTCAACACCACCTCTACATCAGATTATGACCTTATAACAGGATATAAAAGTGTATATTATTATTATTATTATTATTGTCACACACAACATACACCCACAACTGCTTCATAGTGCTGACGTTCCAGCAATACCAAATATCTACAGGAAAGTCGACAAGGCATGACTCCCAAAGCAAAGGCCATGACCAAGGACTAAAACCTTGTCCTTAAGAATATACAACAACAAAGGATCAAGGCCAAAGACAACATCCTGCCATTGCATCAATAGTACTGATAATGAAATAAAATTAAGTAAGTTAATACTCAGCATAGCCAGCATTGTTAAACATCACCCAACTTCAAGACCTGAAACAAGGACTTATCTTCAAAGCAAAGTCAGTACTAAGGACTAACACTGACTATATATGACTGTCACTAAGGACAGGCAAAGACCAAGGAACAAGAACAACATCTCTGGATATTTCTGACAAAAATGGTAATAAATAGCAGCAATGAATATTTATACTTGCTGCATGTTATTTCATCACATATCAGTAGGGTTGTCAGAATTCTGTGTGAAAAATTGCAAATTCTGCACATGTAACTTGCAAATTCTGCACACCATTTTTTGTGAATTCTGTGCAAATTCTGCTCACTTTGTACTCAGCCAATTTTTCCACAGTGGCATTCCTATAGGACTCTGCCACACTAGTATGCATGCTTAGTTTACTTAGTTTGTAGTTTTGTACTGTGTGTATTTCTCTATGTTCTTTTCAACTTCTGGCGTTGTTTTCTACAGGTGGTCAGCTCGATAAACCGGTGTCTTTTCTGGCACCAACTAACAACCAAAGTTACTCAATGCGTATAACTTAAAAATTTGTTACAGTTTGAAATTGTGACCCCTGCAACTGCAGCATTAATGCACAGAATGGCGAAATATTTTATTACTGTTACACAAAATGCTTTGCACTGGCTGTGGCAGCCATCAGTGCCAAACTAAGAGTAATACTGCTGAACAAAATCTGCAAAATTTTACAGTTTCTGCACTGTTTTGTTAATTCTACATACAACAGCCAATTTCGCACATGCACAGAATCACACAATTCTGACATCCCTACAAATGAGCCAAGGCCTCATAAACATCTTAACAGCTTTGCAAACTATCTAAATTGTCCATCTAGAATGGTTTCTGCTAAACAAAGTGTTTAACAGAATTCCATTAACTGGTAAAACTGCAACAGAAAAAATTGTTGAAAACCACGACTTCATATACATAAAATGTTGACTTAATCTGTAGGAACTTACACTTTATGCCAGCTGAAAAAAACTAATGCAGAAACACGACAGAAAACTTCAAAAATAAATGCAATAATTTAAAACTGCAGCATAAACTGATGTGTCCACTGTCGAGCAATGCATATAAAATATGCAGGATAAAATATGCAGGAACACAAAGGAAGCCTAATACTGGCATTTAAAAAGTCTATGCATGAATGCAAGCAGATAACAGGGAAACTTCTGTGTGCAGCTGCAACTAAAAGTGAAGACGACAAACCAATAACTAAAATTTAATGCCAACCTTCTTGAAATATGTCGCTTTCCATTCGTGTACTGCCAGTGTAGCCACTTCAAAGTATTTCCACAGTTCCTGCCGCACGTCCATCTGATGTCTCATTTCAGTCATGGACTGCATGCCATTTGGTTCCTCAGAGATCGCAGCCTTCCATCTACTGGCATTTTTCACCCGCTCCTCGACTTCGTAAAATGTGTCACGCAGCTGAAAAAAAGACTATACAGTTAACCGGTTCCACAAAATCGAACCTAATCCCCCAATTTTTTTAAATTTCTTACACTGACACCAAAGAAAAAGTATTTAATCTATTAGAATGTGACTGAGGTAGAGCAGAGTAATCTCAAATGCACACCAAGCAAACTAACACATATGTAACTGGAATGCCATAAAATCTACAAAGAATGCCTACTTTTGACATCTCAATCAAAATGGATGTTGGTTTCTGTCGAGCATCCAGAAATTTTCCAGTTGTTGCCGTTTCACATATTTCTTTTGCTTCTTCCTTTAACTCCTACAACAAAATGATTTAAAACAATGCACAGCACAAAACATATGAAAGCAAATTATGATAAAAATCATAAAAATGTACAAAATAAACTCGAGTAAATAAAGAAATGTAAAAAACCTGCAGTTTTTCGTCGAGTGTCTGCATCATCAACGGAGCCTTCACGGTGACATGTTCAGCAGCATCTTCAAGCCGGACCTGAAACTCCTGCCACAGCGATGTCAGCTTCCCTTCAAGCTCCTCATCTTCAGATGTGAAGTGATAACCAGATCGCACAACCTGGATAACAATTCACAAATCTCTTTAGACATGGCTAATTTTTAAGTTTTGTTTAAGTAGTTTTTTTCACACTCGGCAATATTTAGGTTGGGTTGTCCAACAGCCTCTTCATGAAATCTTCAGTGGCTGTCAAAATGCTTCTTAGATGGTGAAGACCTACACTGGTACTTCTACACTCTGACATAATGTTTGCAAATACCACTTACAACATGTCATCAATCTCTTCTATGCAATAATCACCATGGTACTGCCTTTATGAATTTTTGCACTTTTTTCCAGATATGTTGAGTTGAGTTGAGTTGAGTCCGAATATTTGTATGCGGTGCCGAACTAGCTGTTCAGTCACAACGGCGCCGAACGATGGTTCACGCATGCTGGAAAAGCTGAGTCTTCAGCAGGTGCTTGAAGGTGCTCAGCGACAGTTTGGGGGCGCGTAGCGAAGGAGGCAGACTCTTCCAGGTTGTGGGGCCGAACAACGCGAAGCTCCGCAGGCCAGTGGAAGTCCGAACTCTGGGCAAGAGAAGGGTTCCAGTCGTTGCAGAGCGTAATTGGCACCATGTTGTATTAATCTGTTTTTATTTTTCGTTATTTCCTATTAATTTTCTGTTGTGGCTACATGCAGTGGACTAATCTAGTCATATGTCAGTTTTTGAGTACACAATATCCACTACTATACCATGTATTATATCATATTGTATACTGGCATTATGAGAAATTAATTACACTGCACTCCGATGAACTGCCTTCAGTAAGATTTACACACACATCTTCTAATGTACAAATGAGCAAAGCTGTGCTCTCTGGAAAACATATGCTGCATTCTATATCAATTTGTTCAGTTGCCATTTCTCTCACAGACAACAAATGCTGGCGCTTGCCTCAAACAAAGACTCGGTATTGATGAGCCGCTGATGAATGCTGTTGGCATTTTTACGACACAACTGAACATGATGTGCTAAAGTTGCTAACTGCTCAACATCACCTCCTCTCATATTTAACACCTGTACAAAAGCAACATATGATAAGAGAGTCAATACAAAAGGTCATTTACAATACATACATTTATTTGTTACAAAAAGAGATGACAATAGAGCATACTTGAAAACAGAGAGCTGACAGATATTGATGATGAGATCAAGGGCTTGCCGAAATTTAGATCAAAGTCAAAGGTAATACAGTAGAACAGGATCTGGTATATTCAAAACATGACTGAAATCAATTGGACAATAAAAGCAGAAGTACGAATGTGGTCCATGTCCACAGTCCAGATGCAGAGTCCAGATACAGAGTCTGTGTCCAGATGAGTTCTGAAATTTAATGGGGACATCCTTGACCAAAGATACATCTGTGATAAAATGTCCATGAAGAACCGACCAGTTTTTTTAGAAATAAGAGCAAAATTTTTTAATGCTCATCTCGAAATGCCAAAGAATCCTTTAAAACAGTCCTGGATCCGGATCTAGAAGTGGGTGACTTTCAAAATTGTTCTCAGTTATTCTTCGGACCGGTGCCTACCTGTACATAAAGTTTAGCCACAAATGCTGTTGAAATGTGACCTGTAAAGTGGAAACAGACAAATCGACAAAATGCCAATACCAACCAGATAGCTGAACTTTTCATTTTATAAAATTTCGGCTAGCAACAGACAGATGGACAATACATTAAAAGTTTGCATCACAAATATACAAACAGTGAAACATGTGTAGCATAATGAACAATTATCACAATCATCAACATTTTCGAAAGCACAGCACACAAGCCGAACATGTTAATACCTGAATGAACTGCTGGAGTTCATTTCTAAACTGTTCGGCTTCGGCAACAGACTGACCAGCAACATACTCATAGGTCTGCTGACAGATGCAGTCAAGTTCTGGTATAATGCTGTGATGAAAATACGAGCAAGTGACGGCAAACAGTCTGTTGTTGGTAATGAACGTAGGCTCGCAGCTGCGAAGTCTCTCGGACCACTGACTTAACTTGCTGAGCTGTTGCTGCAAACAGTTAATGCCAACTGCAGCACTGATGCAATGTCACTAGGCTATAGAACCATCGAAATAAATGCGGCAGCAGACTCTGGAAGAAAATAATATGAATAAGTAACAACTTGCAGTAAATCTGTCACCAGATCACTGGTAGCAAACAAACTGTGACTTCTGCTAACATACAAATTTCACAACAAACTGTCGTTGTGCAGAAACTGCTGCTCCTGCTCCGCTGCTACTTCAGATTAGTTTAACTAGCCAACATTTCCAGAATATTTTCTATTTTAAGCCAACTCTCCAAACAAGACTCTGAAAGGGAACCTCTGTCAATTACTAGAACAAGACTTTCTTACGAGGGTCATCCGATAAATAAGTTACAAAACTGCATAAATTTTCAAAATATGAAAAATCCAAAATATGTGTTTTGTAGGTAATTTAATTGGGAACATACACTGAAATTTTTATAAAGATGGCGCCATTATTATGACGTCACATGTGCACAGACCGCAGTCAGTTGGTGCAGTATTTTGCCCATTCTTTTACAACTTGCCAAGTGCTAAACACCATTGCAAGTTACGACTACCAGAAAAATGAGTGCGTTCAGCAATGATTCCTGTTTAAATGTCAAACATCAGCCTTTTATTTTTCAACATAGTGTCCGAATTTATTTGAACACTTATTGACACACGCCGGTGCCGGTCAGAAGAGACGCGACTGCTGCACTAGTCGTTGAAACAACACTTTCTCGCCCACAAGCAAACTTCTTACACCAAACATGTATCGCTGGTCTTGTAAAACACTTGTCACTATATACTGGACACATCTGAGAGTGAATGGCACTTGGGCAAAGTCCTTTTGCCCAAAGAAAATGAATAACAGAACGCTGTTCCTTACGGGATGCTTTCAGCGGTAGCGTCGCCATATTTATTGTTGACAGATGACGTCACAGTAATGTCATCATAATAAAACTCACAGCTATTATTCAGAATTAAATTGCATACAAAACCTATATTTAGGATTTTTCATATTTTGAAAATTAACAGAATTATGCCGTTTTATAACTTATTTATCGGACGACCCTCGTACTAGCCATACGCCCATCCAACAGTACTAAATGACTGAACACTGAAATGAAAAAAATACAAATACTTTAAACAGATATAATATATCACATCATAGAAATGAAAACTCTGTCTAATAATTAATATTCTACATAAGCAGTATGCAGCAGAGGAAAATGTATAAATACAGTATTACTGATAAGCACAAAAAAATGCAAATGTCAAAAGAAAACAAACTAATAAAAAAAAAACAAAACAAACATCTGCTACAGAAACTGCTACTGCTGCAGCAACTGGTACTTACATTACTACCGCTAATCCTTAATGTACAAAGGATAATCACTGGCATCTTCACTATAACTGAACTGTAATCATGTGTACCTCAACGACAGAGACTGAGGCATCTTCAAGCTGTGTAAGCTGGGACTGGTTCCAAGAGGCACAGTAACACCAGACATCAGACAGCCACGAGTTACTGTGACAGAAGTGATCAACATCATTCACTGCCGATGTCATGCGCTCATGCACCAGTGAAAGCAGCCTCTGATACTCAGCACTGCCAAACAATTCAACACATTGTCCTCACATTACAACTGGAAGATTCAAAAAGTACTTGTTTTAACAGTACTTACTACTATAACTTCAGTTCTGTTTAACCAAACACATTTCAGTTGCCAGCTCAGTTATGCCCGTTTCCCAAAGACCTCCGTAGGAAAACTTCTAAGAAATAACATGAATTTGTCAAAAGTACTGATTATGAGTATTTCTGGTTTGTATTAATGAATGTTTATCAAGGCAGCATTATCATATCATATCATATCACATCATATTAAGCATATCTACAGTTGATAATGAACTGTACTCCTTCAACAGCATTATCAGTATCAACGGCAGTGTTAACAAACTTGTTCTGTAGTTTCTCTGCAATGTTAGCAGCACTGAGTGGTTCTTCAGCTGTGAAATAAGGCTCCGATGACCTCAAATCCTTGTCATCTGCATTAACAGCACACGACCTAGTACAATAACATATTAAAACAGCAACACAATGACTCAATTTATAACACACGACTTGCAAAATCACAAATAAATTACCAATTACCGCCAGTAGTATAATAATCAACTAACCAATTCTCACAACACTGGTGTCTTGAACAGGGATGACACTCAGCTGCTTCTGAAGAGTGGAAATAACAGGCATCAAATCGGAAGTTTTCTCTTGCTTCGTCGGCTGCTTGGCATTACTGAAAACCACAGGCACATCCACCTGACGTAATATGCCGCAAAGTGTGGCACCAAGACACAAAAATAAAATTAAGGAATTATTATTATTAATAACAATGCAAGGATTATAGTGACACTATCATGAGAACGTTACAGGGGCACTTTACAGAGTCAATTTATGACAATTTATAACTAGTGCCAATAATTAATTACATAACATAGCATCATTATTAACAAATAAAGTGCCACACAAAACCACTGGTACAATGTGTACATTTTTATTCACAGGGTGACCATAAAGTAGCAGAAAAAATTCCCAGTGTTTTCCAGGCTTTTTCCAGAGCCATGAACTATACTCTTCCATTATTATTATTATTATTAAATGTTTTTGATGACGCGCCAGTATGTCGTCATGTGAAAGACAAATCGTGGGCATAAGTTATCGCAACAAAAAGTAAATGTCATAATGACCTTCATATGTCAAGGGTCATTCCACATTAACACCAGCAATATAACAGGTCACCAACACACTATGACCATCTCTGAAATTCATGAGACTTTGTTCATTTAAAGCCCAAGACCTTGTTGTGTTACGCAAATATTTGATGGAACTGAAACTACTTTCTTTATTAAAAAATTTTCACGAGGTTGCACAAAATTCCCTGAGAATTCCCTGAGTTTTCCATGTTTGTAGAAATCCCCAAGTATTCCAGGTTTTCCAGCTTTGTGGTCACCCTGCTTAACTATTTAGACTAACGGTGCAGCAACAATTCAAAGACATGCATGACATTAATGTTAACCAAGCTCACCTTTGAGGCATTGCAATACATCTCTTTTTCCTGCGCATCTGGTACTCCACAAATATTGCTGTCACTATTGTTAATACTATGATTACTAATATTACTCCTGCACCATCAATAGTATAGGGTGCAACTGTTAACATCAAATGCCAAATATAGATGAATTCCAGAACAGCCATAACTCATTCTCATGGGGTGTGTGGGCATAACTGCCTTGGATAGAGACAGCACCGTAGTTATTGTTGTCATTTATTCTTGTTATCAGTAACACAAACAGCACAAGGCAAAGAGAAACTGCCACGTAAAACCAAACATACAGTGAAAGAAAGTGAAGCACACCTGGCTGGTTTGACCAGCTCCTCATGTTGACGCCAACAGGCTGGATCTAAGCCAGCTATTTGTTGTGCTGATTCACTGAGAAGATATGGCAGCTGATCAAACAGACCGTCTATCAGTGATCTAAATTTCTCCAACGGTGGATCAAGTGTCAAGTCACCTTGGTCACAAACATGTAACAGCTGAGATGTCACAATTAAAAATATCTGCAAGCATTTCATTAAAAATCTATACCACTATTTTAGGTATGATGATTCAGTGACCAAAAAGTTACTGCATTTTAATACAATTTTTACTATTTCATTTCATGTCACACATCACTATTACAGACGTTTCTGTTATCCAACACTGTGATAGCTTTTAAGTAATAGAATCCATTCAGTATCAATGTATGCTTACCGTATCTCACGAGGTCCACAGTGCCACTGCTGTTTCACACGGAACTAAATCATCCGTATATTCTACTAGCAACACTTTCCAGCTGGATTCCAAACAATGCATGATTTCAAAGTCCTAAAACAGGACCTTTCAATGTCGTGCACTTCCCACAATTAAAGCACTCAGGTGTGGCCACTTGTAAGTACGAAACTTTTTCTGGAGTACTGGAACCATTTTAGAAGGAAACCTTGCCTTAATAAGTAGTCAGATCTAGTGAGGAAGTAAACGTGGGTTGGCAACTGAGAGTCAGTAAATCCCTCAACCACAGCTGCTCCCACTGTAAATCTCAGACCAATAAAACAGCCAGTACAGCTGTGAGCACAGAACTAAAGCAAATAATACAAAAGTTTACACCTGTCTGTGAGTCAAAAACGATGGAGGTTCTGAAGCATGCCTCCTTGGTGCCACCTGTGTCCGACACAGTGAGACTGTTGACAAAGTCACAAGTGCTCATGCAAACCACATCGATCAGTCGTGACAGAAGCAGCTGTTTTGAAAGCAGCACGAATCGGCCGAAACAACTGCACAGACAAGTTGTCTTCAACACAAACTTCTGTGAATGAAAAGTCAACAAATGAAATGACAATCAGTTACATGTTCAATTAATATGATCGTTTTTAACACCCACACACACATGCTACATAGACAAACTGGCTGGCTACTCATCTTCTCTGGGCCTCCTGACTCTGTCATAAGCTTCAGCAGTGAAGACGCAGTCCAGGTTCACAATGCTATCCCAGTGTGGCACACTTACCCATGCCACTTATAAAAATCTCCAACAAACAAGCTGACTCTCTGCATATAGCATGGCACAGATTATAAAATCAGTTTGCAACTGTCTGTCAGTGTGGCAGTGTAGTGTATGTGTCTCTCTGCGGGCACTCTCACGGGCACATTTTCTTGATCAATTTTCACCAAAATCGGCACAGACGTAAGAACCCCAAAGGTAAAAACGAGTTTGTTGGGGTGACTATTGCACCCTGTTTTGGGGCCCTATTTTGCCCCCTCAAACCTCCATTTTAGGCCAAGAGGTCCTGAAAATCCATGCAAATATTAAGTAATCCTATATCTGCCTTAAATGTACGCAAATTGTCAAAATTATCGCATTCATAAAAAAATCGGGGTGGAGGAACACGATGGCGACGTCAGATTTTAGACTGGAAGTGGAAATACAGCCATTTTGTACATGCGCAATGAAAACTATGCAATATAACCCTTATTTTCGAAGTTTCTGCATCTTGAAGAAAATTGGGGTCGAGGAATACGATGGTGACGTCAGATTTAAGAGTGGAAATGGAAATATGACCGTTTTGTGCATGCGTAATGCATCCAGCCATGATTACAGGAACAGTTCCTTCATTGTAGACTTGGCTATGGGGCAGATACCACGTTCCACACAACGGAATTTCTAGTTATTATTTAATATTATTATGAAGATGTTCATCCTGAACAGACAGCTGTGGATAAAAAGCATGTTCAGACAACAGTTATCTATCTGAACTAAATTCAATCCATACATCACCACAGAAGTAATCAAAGTCAAAGACAATACTAACGACGTCTCCAGCTTTACTTGCTCCAAGTTGCACTTCACCTGTTGCTGCATGGTCTTCTGTCTGTACAACGACTCACTGGCCGAGCTGTTGAACAATGCCACAACAAACTGGAAATCACACAAATATTAACGTCACTACAACTAAAAATGCACATGCACTGCTCCATACAAGTGTGTTCTGTTAAATCTGGTACTTCTATTGCCTATTAAAATAAAAAGCCTGCTACATTATGCAGAACTAATTCGGGATGCAGCATATGAATGGCTGACAGATGGAACAAATGCTTTAAATGTAATAAAACTAAAACTACAAATGCACAAACTGGCACTGCAATGTATAATTTGTATCGTAGTTATCTTAAGTAAAATAATCAGCTGACTACATCAGTTCAAGAGTGCTTTTATCAGGGATGAGCAGGATACTGTGACTGCAAGATTCACCATTCTTCACACAAAAAATTGCTATAATATGTAATGACCAAAATGTAAACATATTAACTGCATTCATGTACCAAAAATATTTGTGAACAGATTCTGACAACAAGCGACTGGGCTTTTCTGAACAAACTGCATAAGATTTGGCAAAGTTATCTTCAGTAACATATTTGGCTGACATATAAACATGAGTTTAATCAGTTGATTTTTATCAGAGACGACAAAACTCACAAGACTTTCAGCCGCCTGGCTTGCTGCTCACACTGCTTCCGTCTCCGGAGCAGATCATCATACGCAGTCTTCATAATGATGCGATTAAATCTAAGCCGTAAACATTAACATTATATATGCAATACAGCAAGCATGAAGGAGCATAGTTTAAGCCATCAAAATGACACTGATGTACATTTAGCCAATCACACATATGGTGAAATATCAAATCAGATCAAAATCAAACAGTTACTACAGTCACCCGGCATAAAAACCAGTAAAAGAAAGTAAAGAAAATAAAAACTATGTTAAATGAACAGAATTGAAGTCAGTCTACAGGTAGAAAAATGTCAGCTGGAAGACAAAATATTTAATACTTGCTGCAATGATGGCATGCTGGCAGCCTGTTCCAGGCAAATGATATGCTATATAAAAAACGCCATAGCTGAATGCTGAGTCACATCAGTGGTTGTTCACTGTTCATATCAAAGACTGCTGGCAGACTCAAGTCATGATTTTGAGACAACGAATGCTGTCAAAGTGTCCACATCTGTTTGACTGTTTTCAGGCACTGTATATACATTTTCTTACTTACTTACTTATTTTACATGACAAAGCCTGAAATAAGCGAATAAATAGAACTAAACAGTGACAGAAACAAAGTACATTTTCTGCCTTTGTGAAGTTATGAGTAACAGATTAGTATTCAATACACTGCTGTGTTATTTTCCGACCAATGCAGTGCAATATCACCATGCATCACCATGAGTATGTAGTGCTATCTGAGTCCAGAAAGATCAGTTCTAAGCTGCCTCTCTTACTGCATGCAGCCCAATGTCAACAAAGGCCAGACTGATGCAAGTCTATGAGCCAGGTGGAGCATGGTCACCCAGTTGTCTCCTCCAATATTTCAGTATTTAGATCACATCTACCTTCTCAATCTTACAAGCCACATGCCCAAATGGTGAAGGACGTCAGTGCTTGATATGAGAGGAAAATGGAGGTCATTCTTCTGTACTGAAGTGACTGACCGACAGAATCGCTCCAGAACACGTCGACTGTAGCTGAACGAAATCTTCAACTCGTTTTCCATCTCAATGAGCCGATAACATCTGCTGCAAGTACGCACACACACACATAGTACTGATAAATTTACATAATGTGTCTTGCTTTTCTAAACAAAACAGCACGAACCCTGTTGCAGCAACAAATCTCAGTTCATATATGAAAACTACTGATGGTAAAATTACGGACTTAAAACGGAGCACTGAAGAGAACTAGGTTTCGAGTCCTGGGACCTGGGTTGAGGTTTAGCAAAGACTATTTGAATGTACCATACTTGTAAGTGCATATTCTAAATCACCTGCCTTCCATGCAGCTGGATGTTAACTGTTTCACAATTATCAGTAGAAATGGCAGGCAGCAATGCAGTCTATGTTACACGAACAGAGGGTGTGCAAAGTCAGAGTGAAATGTGATGTGCAACAAGTACAGCAACTGCTCAGTTTCAGATCCAAAAAACCTAGTTTTAGAGTGTCACTAAACTGGGTTTCGCGGGTCAAAAATATCAGTCAGAGTTATGCACGCTTTCAAGTTCCATGAAACTCGGGTTTAAACTCTAGCTGAAATCTATGGGTGACATCTACACGGTAAAAATGCAATTTCAGCAACTGATCCAGTTATTACCTTTTACTGACCGGCAGAATTCGGAGATTCAAAATTTCCTGACAAAACCGTGAGACTTGCAGCAAGCTGGCACCATAGCATGGCACTGCCGAGATGAGTGACAATGCAACTTGATGCCGATGGCTCGCATATTCAGCATATCTCACGTTTGCTCTCCATCTATCACACACAAATATTTTAACAGCTTTCTCTACGTTTACATGGGTTAGGTGAGACACTGACAAAAGTCTCTATTGGAACTTTTGCAAATTGCTGGAGAAAGGTTCTGTTATAAACCAAATAATCAACCTCATTTCCGAACAACAGTATCCAAGCACTAAACGCACTCCTATCTAAATTACTGCAAACTATCTAGTTCACTTTATAAGTACATGTCACGATATGAAGATGTCTTCAAAGAAATAGATAATTACGCTGTAATCAGTGAAGTTAAAATACAATATATAAAAG
>Ga0209562_1000329_pt1 | contig 16886 bp, 12 predicted proteins | sample WorMetvacBELIZE2_FD_187399 | JGI IMG/M metagenome (GOLD analysis project Ga0209562, IMG submission 187399) | Marine gutless worms symbiont microbial communities from Max Planck institute for Marine Microbiology, Germany - Olavius vacuus BELIZE.2... | ecosystem: Host-associated > Annelida >... | reverse complement strand
GGTAAGGTAGGGTTTAACTTAGAGTTAGAGTTCTAGAATTCAGATAAGTTTGAATGTTAGGATTAGATGCAAAACGGACATGGTCGTGAAAGCGGCGGATGTGTGGAACTGGGATTCTCCAAAGAAAACTCCCGGGGAGCAGATGTCTAGCGAGAGGCGATTGTCTTGGATACCCTTAAAAGTGCTGCTTTATGACGACTTGGTAGGCGTCGTCACTAGTCACATGACAAAGATGGCGAGTACACCATTGGATCCGCCATGGCCGAAACCCCCTGTTGTACTCAAACTTCACGGCTCTGCCTTCTATACGTCCGAAGTTATTGCCGATTATAGTTTTTCATTGCGTGAATAGGGAATTTCGCCTATTTATTGCGAAAAATGGTCGAAAATATTAAATTTTCCATTTGTACTGCCAAATTGATTGACATGATACCGAAACACATTATCCACTGTTTTAGCATGTATGTAACGGGAGTTACACGCAGTGACTCATTCAAGGTGTTGTTTCACGCCGATCGTCGACGAATCGGTGGGTGTGGTCACTTCCGGTCAGTGACAAAGATGGCGGTCACACCATTCGATCCGCCACTTCTGAAAACCCCAAGCTATATGCAAACTTCATGACACTATCTTTTATAGATCCACAGAGTTATTGCCGATTGAAGTTTTATATTGCGGGAATAGGGAATTTCGTGTAATTTGGCAAAAAATAGTGGAAATTATTAAAATTTTTTGTTCGCACCCCAAAAAGTACGTAGCTGTCGCTGAAACACATTTTCTGACCCATTACCGACTGTTCCATCTTGTCTGCTACCGGAGTTAAACGCATTAAAAGTGTTGTTTTATGCCGAATCGGTGGGCGTGGTCACTTCCGGTCACGTGACAAAGATGGCGGTCACACCATTCGATCTGCAATGGCCGAAAACCCCATGCTACACACAAACTTCACGACTCTATCTTTTGTAGAACCAGAGTTACTGTCGACTGAATTTTTACATTGCGGGAATAGGGAATTTCCCGTTTTTTTGGAGAAAAATAGTGGAAATTATTAAAATTTTTTATTCGCACCTCGAAAAAGACGTAGCTGTCACCGAAACACGTCTTTTGAGCCATAAAACACGAAAATCGGTCAAACAGTGCAATCTCTACAGGGGTACAAGGAATAAAAAAGTAACGGGGTGTAAAAAAAATAGACACGGATGATGACAATTTCACGCATATGTACAACCGTCCCCCCTTTGGAATAGAAATACGAAAGTTTGCATGTTGGGTGATGTCTCCGACGTAATCACCCCTGTCAAATTTGATGTCGATCGGTTGAGGGGTTTTTGATCCCGGAAGGTCTAAAAATCGGGGTGTTCCATTGACAAGACTCGTCGCCCTCACAACAGTTCTGCACTACCGTGCAGACTGTGATAATTGTGGAAGATTCTCTCGTAAAATGTTGTTGTGCTTAACAACAACTGAAAATGGCATCAGAGAGAATGAAGGCATTGACTGCTGCTGTTATTACAGCAATGACTGTCACAATAACATGGCGGGCAGGTAGTTCAACAGCATTTTCCCTCACATGACAGCAAACTTCTCACCCCAAATATGTACTGCTACTAGACTGCTCGTCTCATGAAACACCTGTCATCATATACTGATGCATCTCAGAGTGAATGGCATTTGTTCATATTAAATGCATTCAATGTCAATGTATTTAATGTTTACAAATGATGTCACACTGAAGTCACCTAACAAAATTCCAGTTAGATTTTACAAATCACTGGAAATGCACAGTTTTGTAACTTATATACTGAATGATCCTCATAATTAATATTAAAATAACAAGTATGATTTCTTTACAAGAGAGTAGTGTTAACAACTACTAATCACCATTATCACAAAATTACATAATTTCAATGTCAAATTCACTATAACAATGATGCATGATCACAGACTGTCAGGCTGGAAGCTGGGGCAGACGCTAGATTTGAACATGCTGTATTGGAAACAATGATGAATATTCAACATTTCTCCAAGTGAAACACTGGCTCATAATCCTTTATTATAATACAGTTGTGAATCATTTGTACGCTGCTGAATTTCTGGCTCCAGCTGCTCACGACCAATCTGAAAACAAGCAACAATGCCGTGTTAACACACTATTTTCAATCAATTTCTGCAGAAAAACTGCCATCTTTACAGTTTTTACTATAACAACTTACCAACTACCAATTCCATACTAGCATCATTTACAGCTATTGTTGTTTCAGTTGTGTGACATATTCGTTGAACAATGTATGTTCCTTGCACATGCATGTCCATGCTCTTTCCTCTCAATTCTACACTGCAGCAAACGCTGTTGTACACTGCAGGACTAAAGTAACAGCTGAAAGATGTGGCTCATAAAATTACTTTCCACTGTTTTGTTTAAATAATAGGGGTTTGCAGCTTATTGTTGGGACAAGGTGCATCCTGCAATGGTATTTCAATGTTATTCATTAATCACTATAACACACTGATGTTTGTTTAAAAAGCTGGACAACTGATTACCTGTAAATAAAAATTGCATTTCAAGTGCTACATTACTATATTTATTACAAAAGCATTAAAGGAAACTATGTAACGTGCCACCTCATGTAGCATCTATTCTAAGTAAGATTAATGGCTGAACTGCTTACTGATGAGGTCTGTGGAAACAGAGCAATGGCAACTGGTAATGCAAATGCAAATGACAATGTAGTCACAACCGCATTAAATGGAAGATGTAAACGAGGACGGCGTTGCAGCAGCTTGGTCCTAACAAAGCAATTACATACAGTCAACTGCAAATCCAAACTACAAAAAAATAACAAATAAGAGTGCAGAGATTTCCTGCATTTATATACAACAAGCAGCCCATTGGCTGTGACGTTCAGCTGATAGGGGCAATTGTCTCGTAGGAAAATGTTCAGGGGAACTGTCCGGGGGTCATGTCTGGCGGAACATCCAAAGGCAAATTGTCTGGTGAAATTGTCCATGGCAAATATCCACGGAAATGCCTGGATTCCGATGCAGGATTACAAGTGTCTATGTACAGCGGTCATGACTTGTGTCACTGAGGTTAACACACAGATCACACAGACAGATGCACAGATACACAGCATGGATGAGGGCTTAAGTGTTGATGTCACTTTTCTAGATCTGGCCAAGGCTTTTGATAAGGTTCCCCACCAAAGGTTACTGGAAAAATTAAAAAAGCATGGCACGGGAGGCAAGTTGTTGGCAGAGATAAGAAATTGGTTACAAAACAGAAGGCAGATGGCAGAGGATCAAGCTGGATCACTGTTTGTAGTGGAGTCTCACAAGGCTATGTATTGAGAACTTTATTATTTTTGATATTTATGAATGATTTAGAGGATGAAATAACTAGCAATATTCTAAAGTTTGCGGATGATACAAAGATTTTTTTAGAGAATTGAAAAGTAACAAGGACTGTAGTATACTTCAAACTGATTTGGACAAATTAGTTTCTTGGTCACAAAGATGGCAGATGGAATTTAATGTTAAAAAATGCAAGGTAATGCATGTAGGAGTGCAGAATGCAAGATGGACTTATAATATGGTGGGTAAAAGCTTATCTGTAGACGAAACAGAAAAGAATCTTGGGATATGGATATCATCCGATATGAGACGTTTAAATGATTAAGAGGACAATTAAGTATAAGGAAGCAGGGATAATGGTCAGTCCATACAAGACTCTAGTTAGGCTACATGTAGAATATTGTATCAGTGCATGGAGACGTACTATAAGAAGGACAAGGATCTCCTGAAAAAGGTTCAATGCAGGTTCACAAAAATGATTGTCAATATGGAAGTGGTAAGTTATGAAGAGAGGCTAAGGTATCTAAAATTATGGACACTGGAAGTAAGGACAAACAGACAGGACTGGATAGAAGTTTTCAAGATATCTCAGGGTAAGTCAATAACAGGGCTTCAGGACTTGTTTACACTGGATAAGAATAACAAGGGGACAAGAGGTCACATGCTAAAATTAAGTAAAATGAGGTGCACTCGGGACTGTTAGAAGTATTTTTTCTCTAACAGAGTGGTTAATATGGATGGCCTCAGCGCTGGACGTAGTCCACTCTAAAGGAAAAGCCAAAAAGCCAAGAGTGGTTAATAGGTGGAGCATGCTGGACCAGCAGATAGTTGGAGCTACCAGTCTCAACACCTTCAAAAATGGATTGGATTAAGAAAGACCAAGATGGGCTTCTTCATGGATTATTCCACTAAGCCCTAGGCCTCTCTGGTTGGTTGTCCTGTTGGTGAGGCCACACAAGGTGAGTTACATGTTTTCATTGCCGACAGCACTTACTGCTATCAGCGGCGACCCACGATGCATAAGCATATCAAACGTCATCACAGCACGACTGAGTTACTGATGACTTCACTAATGTTTACTGTTGGTTTTCCACAGTTTTCAACTTTTCTCAATACCTATACATACTAACTCAGAGGGGCGTGGACCTAACAAAACCAAATTTGGGGATGACATAAGACCGTTATAATTGTAGAAGGGCACTGTTTTAGATTTCTTGCTTTGTTTCAAAACAATAACAGCTGAAATGTGAGTAATGCTACTTTACACTTTAGACCCACTATCAGCCACTTTGGATTTGACAGGAAGTGCATTTTCAAACTTTAGCGGCCTCTTGCAAGCCACAGTGCATCAGCATATCAAATCTGAAAACGGCCTATATGCAGTTGCATTACTGATAATTTAACAAATTTTTGCAGTCAGTATTAAAGGGACAAAATGCTGACATAGGTGTTCTCAAAGGGACATGAACCGAAGTGCACCTAATTTAGGGGACACACTGTCCAATCATCAACGGGTGTCAAGACTAAAAAGATTTCAGATATCTTACTCCGTTTTGAAACAAGGGTGGCTCAAAGGTGAGTGGGGTCAAAAATTGAGGCCCAATTTCGCACTTTTTGACACCATGTAAATTTATGGCGATTATAATCAGTGAAAATTTACACATACAAAGTGCTTCATAATTAGTGAAACTGCCATTTTCATGCAGTCAGTGCACGACTGCATAGTGAGATGCAGTAACACAAGTTGCATATCCTGTCCGCAACCAAACAGCATAATTTACAGAAAATTTCACAGGTCTACATAACATAGCAGCTGAGATATTAACAATCAAATGTGCGAAAAAAGACTCAGCCAGCAACATCTATGGACTCCACCCATAAAACTTAACAGTATTCTGAAATGCAGGCCTACAAGGAGCTGAAATTTTGCATTTCATCTTATCTGATACTGGTCTAGTACCATACTCTAACATGGTCACCTGGGGACCACTGGTTGAATTAGCATGGAATGACCATCAGTGATGTGCAGATCATAAATGTTAATAAATTCTTAACTCTGTTGGGTCTAATCGGTTTGGCTTAAAAACTAAGTATCTTTTTTTTCAAGCTATACAGTGTTCAGTATAGCTCCAAGAATATAAAATGATGCATATTTTCAATGGTTCGTTAACTGAAACTAGATTCTAATTTGGTCACTGCACTCGACACAGTCTGTGTTTTCTCAGAACTGATTCTTTACCACGACACTGACTGACGCCTTTAGTTCTGTCAGTGGTGTCTGATCGCTACTGTCAGTTCTGGGCCACTCAATAGTCTTCTACATAACAAAGTCCATAACCAGAAATAATATAAGCAGTGAGTGTGCACTGTAAACAGTAACGCCGGCAACATAACTAGAAAAGTCACTTAAAATGGCACACTGTAACTGCAGGTTTCAAACAATAAACTGTTTTACCTCTCTAAGAAAGTCATTATAATTGGTGGAAGCAGAAGTATGGGAGCTGGAAGAACCATCCTTGTAAGTGCAGTTTCCTTCAATGCCTTACAACACAAACAAGTTACAGTTACATGCACGCAATGTTAACACTCTTGTTACTTTGTTGCTGAGAATGAAACCAAACTGTAAGCAGTAACGATGACAATTAAACTTATACAGCGTGGCAGACACGAAGTCTCAAGTGTGCTAAGATGTAGCAAAAAAGTTTATAACATGCAAATAAGTAAGTTTTAAGATAATGCCTGAACAAATAATTTAGAGATGATGCAGAGTCTCTGAGATGTTCAGGGAGGATATATAAACTAGGGCTGGCAAAAATTATTTTAATAGTTAACTTTTTGCACAATACCGGAACGTGACGGACAGACGGACAGACAGACAGACAGACAGAATCCCTCTAGCAATAGCGTGCACTAACTAGTTAGAAGCACGCTAAAAATTACCAGCCAATCTCAAACCATTGTTTTTGTTCAAGTTTCTGGAAACAGTACTTCAGAAATGCCTACAACTGTTTCTCCATCAAACTGGCGCCTAAGCAGATCTCTCTATACAACCTCCTCTGAAATGGTGAAGCAAATTCTGAAGACTACATTAAATTTGTCAGTGATAATCTAAACTATCATTAATAACTCTGCATGGTGCTACAATATTTCATACTGTTTAACTTCAGTAATTTTTCTTATGCAAACTTGACGTTTTCGTAAGTAATTCAACAGAATTAGTTTAATCTACAGAAAATATAAAACACCTAGACTTTAACAACAGAGATTCTCAAACTGGCATTAACTGTTTCTTGGTTTCTTGTTTCACACTAAACAATCATTAGTCACTACATAATTCTGTAGCATATTATTTCAATGTTTTACCACTGTTATTCAACTTATAGTACCAGTATCACGTCTTACATAGACAACAGTCAACTTTTTCTTCTACAACAGTTTACAGAAAACCAATACAATGTCTGTTTGGGCAAGAAACTGCGTATAACTTGAAAACTACTGGTCAGATTTGGTTGCAATGTTACATGTTAATGTATCTTGGTTCTGCAAGTTGACTAAGAATAAGCATATTTGACTTTGACCTTTGACCTAAAACTAATGGCAATGGACAGGTTTGTGCTCCCTTCAGACACAGTTTAATCATTTGATGTTTGATGTTTTCACTTTGCATGGATACAGTGTGTTACAGACAGTGATCAACTGTACAGTATTATATTTATAGTGGTCACATGCACAATCTGTCAGTCTGTGTTGTGTCAGATATATCACAACACTGTTTGATTACTGTCATGCTCACACACACACACACACACACATCATAGATAACGGAATTAAAATATTAAGCTAATTTCAAAGTAAGTAATTTTTAAAAATAAATTACGATATCTTTAATATTACTCAAAATTGATTGAAACCAGGGTGAATTTCGTTCATTATTATATAAAAAATTCATCTGACTACCACTTTTTGTCAAGGTTTAGTTCCCCTTTAACTATGCTGTGTATTAACACAGCAGTTTTTGTTGAGTAAGATTCCTAAGAAACATGATAATGGCATTAACAGAGCCTCCAGCTGTCAGTTGGGGCAGCCACAGGGCACGGAGTAAGGCATCCAGCAAAACCCTTACAGTGAGTGGAAGGTTAAGGAAGACTTCATTAAAAGTTGGGACATGGAATGTGAGAACTCTCTTGTACGGGGGAAATCTTGAAAACATAAAGCATGAGATGTCTCGTTTACAAATTAACATTCTGGGCTTATGGATGGGTGAAAAAACAGCAGTGATTTCAGAATTATTCATTCCAGAGGTGAAACACATCAACGAGGCATGGCAGCTGTAGAGGTGATAAGATTCAGTTTAAGGGAGATAGAGTGCTAATGGTAAGGGTTCATGGCAAACTGACCGACAGTGTTATACCGTAAAAATTAGAATATAATAAGCACAATTTTTACCAAAAATTGAGGTCTGGTAGCCAGAGTGCGTATAATATATGTAAACTAAAAAACACATATTTTTTTAGTCAGTTTTTCTCATCAAACAGTCATTACATTGCATGACGCATGGTGGCAAACGCGCCGTTCGCTGGCCAAACGATGTACACAGTGAACCATAAAAAACGTGACATTTTATTTTTGTCTATAACTTTGGCTAATCTTAACCGATTTTTATAGTTTTTACATCATTTTAATCATGAAGAAATTCTACATGCGACTGTAGTAAAATTTACCACACCACCTTATTTGTGTGCGCACCTTACTTCGTAAATTTAACTAACAACACTTTCAGGTAAAATCGCTATTATTCTTTGTTCATTTACGTTCACAGCAAAATAAGAACAGAAAAAGTCATCTTCAGTCATCAAATTTACAGTGCTGCCATTTTGACGTTATTATGAGAGTAGCAATCATAAGTATTTTCAAAATGTCCGCCTTCAGCGTCGACAGAGGCCGACCTACCACTCATCTATGGCGTGCACAAAAAGATGCACTAGTTTTCACTGCAGTGCATTTAGAATGTGCCAACCTTATATCCAGCAGCCTGTGATGTGCCTATGACTTGTTGGTTTTCATTCACAACTTCAATTCCTTCAAACAGCTCATTGTAGCGCATCAAAACTACATTGCACGTGCTTGCTGTCGCTGAAACACAATAACACTTGTCCTTACAGAAACAATTAACATAAGGATGTTGTGTTTAAAGTACGGCTGTATCGAATAGGGGGTCAATCAATCAATCAATCAATCAATACATTTACAACGCGCCATGGTACAGAGGCGCGTGCTACAGTGCGGATTATGCCGAAGCAAAGAGAAATGTCTTAAGCCAGGTCTTAAATGTAATAACAGATGGAGCAGTTCGACTTCGAGCAGGTCTTTACTATTCAGCCGAATATGAATAATTAGAACTATTATTCGGCCGAATACAAAGAGAATACGAATAGTCACGGCCGGATTATCCAATGTGCACATATCTGAAGACCCACCACATAGGAGGCCCCACCACAAGGCAAACGTGAAAACTGTCATTGAGCCACTGAGCTAAAGTTTGCTGAGGTAAAGAGAAGTGGTTAAAATGTATTGAAACAACGATGACCATAAAAAGTCCTCAGTTTTTACGGGAAAAAACTGTGGAGGCCCCACCAAAACGGTGCACACTCTGCCCAGATAGGTTAATCCGGCCCTGCAAATATGCATATGCATGACGATGTTGATGTTAATGATGACGAATGACAATGACGTTGCTTCGAAGTTTAAAGTAATTTAAACTTCGAAGCAACGTCATTGTCATTCGTCATCATTAACATCAACATCGTCATGCATATGCATTCACGTTTAATGTCACAAATTTATCAGTATGAGTGAAAAAAAATAATTATATATGTACTCGCAAAGTCATTAAACTCGCTAAAAACTAATTAAAAGTTAAGTGAAAAGGCAGTCGCCATGAAACTGAATGACTATTCATATTCAATCTACTTTTAGCAGTATTATTTGGCCGAATACAAATAGAATATTTGGTACAGCCCTAGTTTAAAGGCTCAGATGTACCCACACATATTGTGGAACTTGCAATTTTGGCCAGATGCCATTCTTGACATTAGCAGTAACTGACATGGGTGACAGTAGTAAAACAAACCCAGGTTTGCCAGGCAACTAACCATTGCCTTGACCATCAGGCTCCTGCTGCATGTTAACTAAAAGTACTTTAAACTCCTAAGTTTTAACTTCTATTTCACAAAAACTAATCACTGAAGATACACGACATCTGTTCTACCAAAGTTCACATTATACGTCAGTCAGTACGGTCATGCTAACATGTGACAGCAACACAGAGCAGCACGGGTGGTAGTACCTCAATGCAGTCCATGTACCTCAAACACACAATCATGTTACTTATATCTATCCATTCACCTAATACTCCACTTAACATCCATAGTGCTCATTAGTTTCTTGTATAATTTCTCTTTCTTTCCGGATGATGACGAGGGTGAAGTAAGCATGATGCATATATTTTATGATTTACATGGGTTACTTGGTGTTCTGCCAAAGGACTCCACAAATCTTTGGCAACTACTGAAACAGTATTTTACATTCAGGTCTTGAATAACATAAATTAGTTGCTCATAAACATGAGTATTACGTACAATGAAGTAAGAGATGCAGTAAAATATATCAGCTAACTGACCGACAGCCGGGAACGGCACAAACTTCTGTACAATGAGTTTAACAGCAGGACTCATTCTGCTGGCATGACGAATGAGCAAGCTCAGACTGACCTGTACACAGCACAATATGATGCAGCCAGTCTTACACTCACACACTCACATACACAATGCTGGTCAGCATTCAGCAGCATACAGCCAGTCTAAGGCTGCATTCACACAGACACAAGTACAAGTACTATGTCCGGGTGCACAACACGGGTCATGGTGAACCTGTACAAGTCAAACTCGTGCGAATGCTGTGTTCACATTGTCACTCGTACTAGTTCATTAACTCGTAAATCCGCCGCCATTTTTGTTTGTTGGTGCAGAAGTTCTCTTCTTCATGTAATTATAAGCTTATAGCGCATAAAAAAGGTGAAGTGAGTATTTAATTGATTGAATCGTAAGCAATAATAATGCAATATTGGTGTATTATTACTCGCTAGGGGGCGACATGGCTACAGATAATCACAGTGCAACTGCATCCAAACATCTTTATCCATCCTTTTCACCTGTTTATCATATACATATTTATTTTTATTTTTAAATCTGTTACTTGGTACTCTGTTTTATCGTAGATAAATAGCCTTGGTTATATCTTCACTCTTTTATGACATCTTCAACACCATTGTAAGGAACTGAATGGCCTAATGTGTACTAATGTAGTGCATTAGAGGTTTCTTACAAAAACGCGCTCCGTTAAGAAACTACTCACTCACTCACTGGCAGTCTTTGATCATGTCCATATCATCATCATTATCATCAACGAATTTCATCGCGACGCAAGTCTTACAAAAACTTCATGGCTGCTGAAGTTTTTGGTGTGGTGCTATCCACCATTTACCACCAACTTCACCAAGAGGGTGCATCTGCCTGTACGAGTTGCCTAAAAACAGGACCCGTACAAACTCGACTCGTACGAGTGGAATATACGGGTAATTTGGACTCATACACAACCCTTACTAATGTGAACGGCTGCCATTAAATTGCATTAAATTTTATGTTTCCAGTAACTGGTACATGAGTACCCGTACTCGTACTCGTGTCAGTGTGAATGCAGCCTTACTCACTCAAATACACACATACAGCATTCAGCAGCGTGTACTTTCAATATCAACACATGTGTAAAGTGCAACTAACAGACAATGCAGTAACATCAAAATACACAAACACTGTTAAAACATTCAGTTATGATGTATGATGCCATTGTATGCATACATTATTGTCAACAGCATACAGATGACTTGTGTATTCTACCAAGTAACAGTGACAACAGAAACACGATAAACAGAGCTACTTACTGCAATTCCAACAGCACTTGTAACTGCTCCACAATAACCAAGTACAAAACGGGAAACTGGTGTCTTCTACAATGCAAGTGATTAATAACAATTAGATATCTCTACTGTAAGCACAGCATAGAATATCTCAGCTGCTGTGCAGTAGTCTTCATGCACTGAACTGATTGCAGACTAACTACCCTCATAAAACTTAATAACTTTTCCCATTTTTGACTGTCAGTTGGTAATACAATGGAGTTTTGTGGGCCAATGTCTCTGTAAAGTTTACCGTACTTAAGATTTTTTCCACTCGTATATTCTTTGCAGTTACATTCTAAACATTACAGTGGTTTAAGAATCGTAACACCTAGGCGTGAAATCTTTTTCATAAGCCCAAGAGTAAAAAGCTAGCTAGAATTTATTAAATGGGAAATGTTTTTAATCTAAGAAAGTCTTAAACATTGCTACGAACAAGATGCATGTCAGCTTGTCCATGAACTGGCCCAATTAACATGAGCTTCACATGATGACGATCATGCTATAGGCTGTACAAATTAGCAAATTTGTTCAAACACTTAAGCAGCAGTTGCAACTAAGTAGCTGCAACACAGACCAAACTGTTATTTACCTGTGTAACTTAACTTAGATGACATGTTATAATAACTAAATTGTGAAAAGCATTAAATGCTATTAACAACAATTTACAGACATATCTAAATTCAGGCATTATCGTACTGACAATGTACTCTTGCTGGCATTCATTCTTCGAAATAAGCTAATCTGCAGCTGAAACCATGACACTACAACTGTGCCATGAGAATAACCTACGATATAAAATATTTCATTGGTGCATACGCTGCTACTTAGCTAAACATAGCAGCACGTACAATGCATTAGCACAATACGAGTGTACCTTTGTTGCATTACGATTGGCATAGTTGACACATGCATTGTGACTCTGATTCAACCACTGCCAAAATACAGTCTGCAATAACGTTGGGTTTGGAAGCAACAAGCCAACCACCTACAGATCATCACACTCAGTCTCATTGCTCTTCAAATTCACAAGCATATATTTCACTGTTTGCTCTATTCTATGTTGGTCTAACAAGTATATTTGTTGTCATCATCACTTACAAAACAATCATGCTACATTAAATAACAAAGAAAATGCGGACACTCATCATTACAGTTATTCATTTTGGCCGTGCAACATATTTGAGTGCAGCATTTGCTATGTGAGAATGTCTCTCGTCTATCACATTAATGAGACATGCCTAGACGGTTCAAGATAGCAAAATATGCTTTGTATCATACCACAGAATGTCTCTAGCTTCCCAAGGCCAAATTTCATGACCCTGAATTCACCATGAACAAGTGTGTTATAGAGGCAAGCCCCCAGCTCACAGCTAAAATTGGACCAATGCTCCAAGATATCTTGGAAATGATGCAAGAGAGGATGTAAGTTAGTATTACTTATTATTATTAACTAATATGAAGTTGCATACAGGCTTTCGACTGGAACTAAGGTGATATTAAACTATGTAACAGTCATCATTTCACCCAAAGTGAGCCAACTACAATCAACTAACTAAAGCTGCTCATAGTGTCTGACAAAAATGTAGCCGAAAGATTTTAATCATGGCACAACAGGACTCATGATCGCAGACGCATGCTTCTCTCCCAATTTTTCGCGAAAACTAACCTCATCTTTTTGCTATTTGAGTTCAGCAACGTCACGTGGCCATCTCAGCAACAGCTGAGCTCTTGCTCTGTTTGTGATGCAATGAACTGATGAAACCACACACTTCTATCTACCTTCAACACTAGCATGAGTTTATCTTCCCATCAAAGCCTCAATTCACTTACTACTCCCAGACTTTACAACTGTATACCAATTAATTTGTTAATTACATTTATCACCTAAGTGAAGTGCATTGGGCCTGAAATAACAGAGCCTGTACACTAGCCAATGTATCTCTGTGAATGATAATTAATGTGCTAGGAAAGAATTTTTATTGTGGTAATGCACTGCTAGTGCAGTTTTTTTTGTAATCTAACAATAAATACCTAAACACTAAGGCTTTATGGCTGCAGTTTATTTATCATACAGAAAATGCTAAATGATCAGTAACTTACAAATTACAGTACACACTATAAAAGTAGTCAATGGTGGTCTACCGGGTGCAGCAAAAAAGTAGCCCATTGGAATTTTTTTGCAGTTTTCTCAGGACTGGTTTGGAAATTCAAGGCGAAGATTTATACACTCGTATGTAGTAATCATATATGCACATATCAGTATTATCAACATTTACTTATCGTACACTGTCTTAAAGTTATCAGCACTGCAGCACTGTTTAGATCGGCATAATTTACGTAAGTAGCTATGTTGCGATGCTGATAATTTCAACATTTTTTTGACTATTAAATTATGTCAATACCATTATGTAATGTGTACACATATGTTGTCCAGACTACATTAGTGTGTAAAATGTCACATTTAAAGACCAAGCCCTTGCTGAGAAAAATGCCAGGCTACTTTTTATGCAGCACCCTATACAATGATTGACACAGCATCATATGAGCATCATGTTATGCTAATCAATGTTGAAACAGCTCACACTGATGACATGCTAATGTCTGTAACTTGTTGTCTGCTACAGGCATGACTCACAGCATATCATATGCTTCAAGCTGCTTCCACACTGACTAATATGAAACAGTGATTACATGACATTGCACCAGGTTGCACATTATCTGAAGATTTTACAGCAAAATGGCATAACTCTGTTATGTTGTTCTTGCATGTTTTTAGGGCAAAATACCCAACTCAATGTCCTCTAGCAGCAAACATTACTCAAATCTTGATTTGATGCGTATTTAATATCACTTTAAACTACCAAAATTTTGTTCATTTTCAATGATTTTTAAATGCAAAAGATGCAAGTTGCAGCTGTGCATTCGACTGCATGGGTAACAACATCAGATGTGTTGTTACTGCACTAATGACAATGCTATGTGTGTAACTTGACGTCAGTGGGAACAAACAGAATGCTACGCTGGTCTTATGCTGTAACTGGTAAACTGTTTAGCTGAAAAACAAGCATAACTCATAAAACTATCAAAATATGAAAATGCAACACACTAAGATGCATATTATTCCAATATAGTGCTACTTCCATCATCTTATCCAAATTTCATGCAGAATGGATTGGTTGCGCAGAAATTGTAAATTACAAAATAACACTTTAAAATCATTTTTCATGATTTCTGAAAGTGACATCAGACTGAGTTTATACAGACAGATGAAACAGTCATTAATGCTTAGAAAAGAAAACAAGAAGGTACGCTATCGCAGACAAACCACCCTGCAAAGTGGGCAAACTCTGGAAAAAATAGGCCTATAGGCCTAAGCACAGTGCAAAAAGCGTAGATCTAACATTGCTGTACGGCGCAAAACACATTTGGGAATGCTGAACAGTTTAGGCATATACATCAATTGTCGCCAATGTTCAAATAGCATAAAGTGTATTTAAGGACGCAGGGTCATTTAACAAATAAATAAATAATGATTGAATAACGTCAGTGTGCTGTGAGTCTCACTTCGGTAAACTCAAATGCAGCTAAATGTTGAATTTCAAATAGCTGCATTACATCAGGCGCATGACGTCACATTGTGGACACACCCACCGGAAAGCCGTGGCCCGCAGGTAATAATACAGATCTGTGGAGGCCCATGCAGTTCGCACTTTTCGCAGTTCGTCACCGCAGCCGCGCCTAGTAATGGTTTACTTAACGCAAAATTTAAGTTTAAGGGGACGTTCCCCACCAATCATTTTCGTACGTATAGTTAGGCCAATAAATGCCCTACAACTTTGTCGCTGACAGTTTTCACACAAAGAAACTTTTTAGCAGAATTTCTTCAATCAAAGTGCGATTTCAAGCTGTACACAGCCGTTTTTGCATTTTGGAGCCCCTTTGGAGCAGTTAGGGATAACGTACGATGTTCATCTTGGGATCATGGGAAAGCACGTAGTAAGTAGACTTCCTATTAGTGTTAATTGAATTTTTCTCGCTAGGTGTTATGGTTGAAGTGCTACGAGCGAAAATAGATCGAAAATCGGTGATTTCGCTTCAATGCGATTTTAAGCCCCCCTTTGGGCAGTTAGGGGCAACGTAGGATGATCATCTTAGGCTCATTGGAAAGCACGTAGTGGACTTCCTATTAGCGTTAATTGAACTTTTTTCTCTAGGTGTTATGGCTGAGGCGCTACGAGCGATTATCGGTTCAAAATCGGCAATTTCGCTCCAATGCGGGCCGGTTGACCCAAAATTTCAGATAGAAGGGGTCGCCCCCCACCAACCATTCTCCTTCTCAGAAAACTAGGATAAATGCTCTTTCTTATGATATAAAAATTTAAGCATAGCTTTCTTCCGTTTTGTCACAATGCACGCGTTTGATGGACAGACGGGCGGACAGACAGACGGACAGAATTCCCATCGCTAGACCCCGACTGCATTCCATGCAGCGGGTAAAAAATAATGTTTTCAATGTTGAATGGTGTTAACATTGTTATCAGCAATCAATTCAGAGTTTTTGAGTAATCGTACCCATCAAACTCGAGTAGGAACGTCTTTGTCTACACTTGCTGATCTGATGAGAGTGGCATAGTCCAATGTAGTGGTATAGGCCCACTGCTCTTTCTCATTTTTATTAATGGTTTGATTAGGCACTTGAAGAAGTTTGGTGTAACCCTGAAACTGTTTGCTGATGATGCGAAAGTGTATGCCGAGATTGTTGATACGTGCAACATCGATCGACTCCAGGGTGCCTTAGATTCACTGGGTGAATGGGCTGAAACATGGCAACTACCTATAACTGTAAGCAAATGTTGCATTCTGAATATAGGTAATGCAGCTTTATGCAGGCCAATGTGTATTAATGGTAATACTTTACCTGTAGTAAACACATGTCGTGATTTGGGCGTTTTGATTTCATCTGACTTGTCCCCATCTGTGCATACTGATGGCATAGTTGCAAAGGCTCATCAGCGTGCCAATGCAATACTGAGGTGTTTTGTATCACGTGATCCTCAATTGTTAACCAGAGCATATACAGTTTATGTTCGGCCTATACTCGAACATGATTGTGTTACATGGTCTCCCCATTTAAAATAGAACATTGCAAAGATAGAGAGGGTCCAAAGACGATATACAATACAAAAAGGCTACGTGGACTTGAAGATCTTCCATATGGTGAAAGATTGCTTAGGTTGCAACTGTGTACTTTGGAACTGCGACGGTTACACTTTGACCTATACATGTGTTACCGCATTATACAGGGTGGGCCAAAAAAAACTGGACCATTTTTAAAAGTGAATAACTTTTTCATATAATGACATAGGAAGGCATTCTATATATCAAAATGTTCAGCTCTTTATCAGGAGTAAGAATGATATTCTGAATGCTGCAGCATTTAAATATTCTTTGCATAAAGTAAGAGAAACTATACTACACTGAAAATACCAATTAATTTAAGCATGACATTCAATTATTA
>Ga0209562_1000328_pt1 | contig 16949 bp, 7 predicted proteins | sample WorMetvacBELIZE2_FD_187399 | JGI IMG/M metagenome (GOLD analysis project Ga0209562, IMG submission 187399) | Marine gutless worms symbiont microbial communities from Max Planck institute for Marine Microbiology, Germany - Olavius vacuus BELIZE.2... | ecosystem: Host-associated > Annelida >... | reverse complement strand
CAATGGATTTTAGCATGATAGCAAACTTCCGCTATTGAACCGTAAATGTTGTTATTTTGTAGTGTGTGTTCTATTTCGTCGTAAAAAAGTTCACGTTCGCTGTCTCATCTCGTGATGAGCTTCTTGTCTCTGTATGCTGCAAATTTTGTTCCGCCATTATGTTTATTGGACGCACACATTGCTGTTAGTGCGATTTATAAAGCTCAGTCACTGGAAGCAGTTCCGACTTGCGAGTTGTCCAGTTGTTTGACAAACATCTGTCGGTCGGTCGCGCGATCAAGTTGCACAGTGATCGAAACACTGATTTGTTTTACGTTGTTTTCACATCAGTGGCTTCACTAGGGTGGGTGTCACCCGGGGCGGCAACTGACGGTGTCACCCCTATTATTTCCCTGAAAAAAAACTGACGACTTTTTTAGTCTTCACCGTCTCACAGTTCTGCGGTGTCACCCCTATTTATTTTTTCCCGGAAAACTGACGACCTTTTTTTGCTCATCGCCATCATATTTCTTGATTTCATTCGGGTGTCACCCCTCCCCCCTGGAGGGTGTCACTCCGCACCTTTTTACCTGTCCGACCTCGTTTGTCCACTATTTATTGTAAATTTTCCCACAATTTTTTTCGTTCGGGTGTCACCCGGGCCCTGAAGGGTGTCACCCGGAGCGGTTCGCACCCCCTTGTGACGCCACTGTTTTACATTACAGCGATTGTAGTCCATCTGTGCAAACCCAGTGAAACTTAACTGGACAGTGTATCGTGTTTTCGAGTATCTACAGGATTTTTCGTCGAGTCTCTGATTATTTTCGGGTATACGAGATGTGTCGTTAATTCGTTTATTGAAAAAAATGGCCGAGACTGCATGGTACCGTAACAACTTTTGAAATAAGACCAGATGGATGACGAAATGTAGATAGTAGCGGAACGCGCGGGTACCAAGACCAAGACTGACGCAGGGATCGAATGAGAAGTGGAGTATGGAGATGCTGCTCCAGTTCTGTGGCGGAGGATGAAGCGGGATGGAGAGTTCCGCTACGTCTTCAGTGCTACTAAGATCACTGATTGTAGACACGTGTGGTGCACTTTATCGGAGCAACGAAGCCATGGCACTGCGAGTATGATCCAGTGACGTGCGAGCTGATAACGACCGGCACAGTCAGTCCTCAGCTGCTGCAGCTGTGGTGGGACATCTTCCTCACGTTCATCAACCCGAGACTCACCAGTCACATACCTGGACTCGTCGGCCAGCTAGCCAAGCTACAGGTTCTCTACTTAGCTTCGTTGATTACAAACACTCGAAAAAGAATTTTTAAACGTTAATAACGTAAAACTATTAACAAGTAGCTCAGCTATCGCAGAGAGATCGAACTGCAGGGTGGGTTAGTTATGGCCAAAAGCGGACGACTGGAACTGGGGTTCAATATTTATGGACATTATAGGTCTATATTCAACCACTGTGACGTATTTGGCCGTGTGTACCTGTTCTGGACCTTTTTCGGTCCTGTAACCTTAACAGAACCCGATGACCTTCCTATACCAACTTGACCCGTATTAACTGGAGCTGTACCTCATATGCAAATATGAACTTCCTACGTCAAGGCTTTCAAAGTTATCGTCTGACAGACAATCATGCAGAAATGACCGAAAATATATACCACGCCGCTTCGCGGGTGGTCAAAAATAAAATAATCTTTTTTATTGTAAGCAAGACAAATACTGGTGTAATTGTTTATGTTATTTTGAGTTCGTCAAAATTTATTAATATTTATACTCTAATTATTTATGTAGTGTTTTTTATTCGTTATGAAAATTTTAAAAAAACGTACAGGTGTAACACATGACAAGAATAAAAACGTTAAAACGTCTTTACATCTACGTTAAGCTTTAAATAATAGGCCTAATAATGCCTGCAACGAAAGAACCTGTCGGTCTAACACATCGAGATGGTAAATGCCTGGATGGCACGACGCAAATTCCAGAAAAGATGTTGGTATGGACTATGGACGTAGTATGGGAGGTCACAGTTGTGAGCACCCTGGCAGACTCTATATCGCCACCGCAGCCCGTGGACGTGGAGAGGTGGCCGAACTCGCTGCTGTACGGAAATACCATAAATATTCCGACATCCCTGCAGCATACACTTTCCTTCCAATCGCCATGGAGACCTTGGGCTCAATGAACGACTCTGCATACCATTTTTACGAAGACCTTGGCCGCAAGATTAGCGAAGTCTCTGGTGACAGCCGAGAAGGGTCGTTCATTTTCCAGCGGCTGTCAGTCAGTCCAGCGTTTCAAATCAATGCGACCCTGTAACTTCCAAGAGTCATTCACTTGACACGACCATCCGACCTACCTCTAGTTATTCCACGTCTGTTTTTAATCTTTTTTCTCTGTGGACCTACACTACTAAGGGTATTAAAATAATAATAATAATAAAAAGAAGAAGAAGAAGAAGAAGAATGAGCTCAGCTGTTTCTGGGATGGCCGCGCAGTGTTGCACAACTCAAACAGTGAAGAGAAGGGACGAGTCAGTTTTCGGGAAGAATTAAGAGAGAAGCGCGCGTCCGCGGTCATCAATCATTATGCCAAAAACTACCATCTAAGTCTTTCAGTACCATTGCAAGCGAAGCGCGTACACGCCCTCCTATAGTACTAACTTACATTTTATCTCGCACCGTTTCCAAGATGTCATCACCATCATCATCACTGAGTGAGTCGGTCATTATGTTGGTGGTAGGTGAGCGTGGTCGGTCCGTACAACGAGGAAGAGCTTGCCGATCGACATCGACAGTTCAAATGGGAACGCAGCGAGATCGACTACATGGATACGGACTCCTTCGAGCACATCAAGCGCCGCCTGGACGAGTCCATCCACGGCACGAGCACGGACTGGGAGACGGTTCCGGAGGAGCCGTCACCGCAGCCGTCGTTGACCAACCTAACGCAGAGTGGTGCGAAGCTGCTCGCTGATCTGGAACCATGCAGTACTCATCACAAGACGACTAAGAGCATCAGCGAAGTAGAGGAGAGGACGCAAGCAGAAGACGAAACCAAGAGACAGTCGACAACAACACCGCATAGGGAAGAAGAAAAGGATTCTACTATGACATCGGAAGAAGAAGCGAAAACATCACATGAAGAAGGAAAGGAAGAAGAGAAGAGAAGATCGACAACAGTGTCAGACGATGAACAGCGACGAGCTACGATGACCTCGGGGGAAGAGAATGAAAATATCAGGAGGTCGACAACAGAGTCAGATGATGAGAAGAGAAGATCTACCGTGACATCAGGCGAAGAAGGCAAAGATGGCGAAAGATTAACAGTATCGGAAGGAGAGACACAACCGCAAGATGAAGAAAACAGGGTTCAAGAGAGCGAGAATCAGCCAAATGAAGAGACCAAGGAAGAAGACAAAGCACTGACAGCATCAGAGGAAGAAACGCAACCACAGCCTCCACAGGATGAAGAGAAGAAAGACGAAGATGGCCAGGACCAGCCAAACGAGGAGGTCGAGAAGACAGATCAATAGTACATTTCATGGTCACAGGCGGCATGGTTCAGTGACAAACACAGGTGACGCAGTGCAGTCACGCTGCACAGTCAGACCCCTTTTGCTCACACTTGTTGCAGTTGCTTTTTTTCCGGTCAGGATATGCGTTGTTCATTAAACGATTATTTTCGTTAGAACGATCAGTAGTCAGTGGCGTCACTAGGGGAGGGAGCGGACCGCCCCTGGCGACACCATCCAGGGGGGGTAAGACCCTAATGAAAATGTAAATATTTTTTTGTGGCTGAATCTTAAAGAACACTGGACAAACGATCACGTGGAAAGGTGGAGATGGGCGAGTGGTGACGGTAGTCTGTAGGACGACGCTAAAAAGGTCGTCATTTCTAAGGACGCTGACTAAAGAATCGCCATCACTTTTTGAGGGAAAAAAAGGTGACAGCATCAGTTGCCGCACCGGGTGCAGACACCAACCTCAGTGACGCCAGTGTCAGTAGTTCTAATAACATTAATACAGCTGGCAACGGCTGTACGCTGTAGAAGCGATACCGTGGACTTTCAGCGCTGGCAGACGTGAAGCACTTCATTAGTGCTGCTACTTCTCACACATATAAAACGGTTTGAATTTGTCGTAAAATACTGTGCAGCGTTTGAAAAAATGGACTCCTAACTCGAACAAACATGACAATAAAATGTTGGTATATCAAATCTTTTGTTACATTTACTAGTTTATGAGTGGAAACGTATAGTTTATGAGATTACAGTTTGACAAAATCAGATTAAATGCCGACATTGTTTCTAAATTATTACACAACCGTCCATAACTATAAAACAATTTACAACGTAAAACGATTCCAATATTAAATGGTACACATATTATAGTATGCACGGATGTAATTCATCCACTGCTAGCTGGTGAGGGGCGACTTGCAAATTTGTGATTTCAGTTCTTACCATTTCTCAACTACCATAAAACGTGATCAGTAAAGTACCCTCAAAACTTGCAAATAATGGTAAACAATTTCATTACTGACAGCTGGCAGTTTTCAGCATGCTATGTTTTAGATGCATGCTGCATATGCATACATAACGTTCTGAAGCACTTTATGAATTTAATCAAAAACTATGCACCACGGCACGTAAAATAATAATGCTGATCACGTCGTTCACAAAACAGATTTCATGCCATAAACCACAAGACCAAGATCTTAGATTTGGCAAATATGTTAGCAATTATAATTATACAATTACAAAAATACACAAAATGACGGTAACAACACAAAACTCAAATGTAAAGCAATTTTCTGATATGCAAGTTTTAACAGCACATTCAACAGACACGTTATATATACTGTGCCTACAGAGTTAAGTCAATATGGTTTTACATCCCACTCAACAGGAGATGAGTATTTCCAGGCCATCTATTGACAACCGAAAACTAGAACCAGATAACACATGCACCTGAAAAAATATATTACAAAATCAAGACAACATAAAACCCTGGTTTAGTCGTCTTTTAAGACATCCAGCTAGGAAGCTGAGTAAGCATATTCTTACAACCTCGGAGTCTGGCACAGGCTGCCTACAGAGTAGATCGAGGTGATGAGAGAATTATGACTAGTAGAAACGATGTCATAGACACTTGTCGACCTGGTATTTGTGGAGAAAATCTTCCTAATTCGCTGAAAAGACGTCTCATTTGAAGGGATGTTTGCAGTGAACTACCTAGCTATGGTATTTACAAGGTAATATGAACACAAAAACCAAACAAATAAACGTAGCAAAACCAAAATAACCCCAGTTTTAGTTGCCTCTTTTGATACCTGGACAGGTAATGGATTTAGTTGATTGCAACAAAAAACAACAGCTGCCGGAAACCACGTAGGGCCTACAAGTCAAAGCACTGAAGGGAAAGGCAACGTAACATACTGGATTGATTGAGTAAGGCTTAACGTCCCACCAAACATACTGGCTGACAGTCAATTAATGACTCTAAATAACTGAGAAAACAATGATAAAATAACGCAGCAGCAGCAGCTAGTTCACAGCAACACAACTACAGCAGAAATGCTGAACGGCAACCATCAACAAATAATGTGTAGTCCACAAGACTTTACAGAACAATGACAAACAATACAGGTTCATCGCTTGCTTACGCAGGACATGGTAATGCAAAAACACCCTAACTCATGTGTCATGTTGAAAATGTCTAAACTACTACACAGTGTATTGTAACATGGTGAATGTCCCTGTCCATGTGCACGTGCGGTTCTGACAGCCATTTTGCCAGATTTTCCTTCTCTGTTTGTACCAGACCTGTACATCCTCTTGGGATGGACAAAAACTTTTCATCTCCTCCTTAACCACCCAGGTCTTCCTCAGACAACCTTCTGTCTAGTTCCATCCACATCTATCATCAACCCAATCAGCTTTATTTTCATATTTCGTAAATCAAAAATCAATCACCATCGTCGTGATACGCGAAAGTGGTCTGACGATTACTGAACTAGAACTAGAACTAGAACCTTGTCAGAGCCGAATTAACCATTGTGCCGGTTGTACCATGGAAGGGGGCCCCCGCCGCCAGGCCACCCGATCAACTGCCAAATTTTTCCCACACTGTGTGGACATCTGAGCGTTTGAACGTTCAGTGTAGGCTTAAACGTAATGACGACAACTAAAAAAGTCAAACTTTTTGGGGGAAAGAAAAGTGCATCCCCAGAGAAAATCCTGGCTATGTGGGGCCGCCCGAATGGTTAATCCGGCCCTGCAAGCTAACCGATTCTGATCCCAACAATTCTCCGAGCTCTTCATTTCTCTTCCTTTCTTTCATCCATCTGGTCATGCTCAGTTCAGTTCGAGCCGCACTTTACCTCATGCTTCACTTTCATCAGCCACATCTCACTGCCATCTAGTACAAGCTGGAATATCAAACCAATCCTGAATGATTTGATTTATAAGATGGCGACAGGTCATGTACGGCAAATAAAAATGCACGTAACAAAGTATAGCAGATTATCCGTTAAATTCACTCATCTACTGCAGCGTTCTTAACCGTAGCTGCCTGCACCCCACAGATGCGGGAAAAGGTGCAAAAAGGGTCTTGTAACATAAGGCAGTTAACTGAAACTTTTAGACAATCGATGTATTAAAATAGACATTTCTTCTAAATTACTAAGCAAGAGAGCATTTTTAATTCAAATGTAATGAGCTCTAAAACTGTAGTTTGAGTCCTTAGCCTCCTGATTTCCTTAGTCATATACATCATGTTCCCAAAACACAGATCACCAATTCATTCAGTAACTTCATAAAATCTTAACTGATTTTCGGATTTCTTTTGCCGCTGGAATTGGAAAGAGTACGAAATTGAAAATTCCAATAAAACACATTTAATATTACCATCACCTCCTAAGCATTTTGTTGCACTAAACAAAATAATAAAATAACAAAATAATAGTTGGGCAGTTGTGAATTCAAATGTGTTGCAATTTACAAAATATACAAATTTAAAATGCTTCTTGTCATACAGATGAAAAGATATTGACAATGTCTTAACAGTTGCTCTAAGTGTCCATCATTTGCTGATACACATGCTCAGTTGACAATGATGCACACGCTATTAGCTGAATGCACTGGCAATGATGCTCTAGTCATGCCACGTCAAATACACAGCAACATTTATTATCTATTTATATAAAAATGTCTGCCATTTCAAAGAATATTTAGCAGAACCAGAAAATGAACTTAGTTAACGAGTAGAGTTTAATGTCTCACTCTTGAGACATCACAAGTCATTTTGGAGACGAATTTTTCCAGGCTGTCAGTTGTGTCGGTACTGAAAGTGAGGTAATAAACAAGCTAAGTGCATCAATGTGGGTGTGCACACACAAAAAATTACTGAATTTTTGTTTGTACTGCCTTCCAGATTCATGTGAAATTTGAACTTTGAACTCTCCTAAATTAGCGTGGCAACATGTGGTCTACTTTTCTTTGACACACGGCACATAGGATATGATGGTTTCATGGATCAATTGAAGGGGTGCATGAACAATTAAAAGGGTAAGAACCACTAAACTACAGCAGTGACTTACAAAAATAAATACCGGTAACATTTACCATAGCACCATATGATACAATATGATATGTTTATGCTCAAAGCTTCAAAGTACAAACTGCACGCAGCGGTGATCACACGAGCATTCAAGTTAACACTGACGTTGTGAAGTAACAATCGGCGGAATAACAACAACACTGTTAAGCTGGGGCCACAGCACTCTAAAGGTGCTGTCACAAGTATGATACAAAAGCGATGCAAGTTAGCTATGATGGCCCTACAGGCTTATTAAAGATCATCAGCAAAACTGCAGCAGAAACACAGCCATCTTAAGACCAATCACAATCCTGCCTGTAATGTGCTTATATCATACTTGTGACCTGACAGTTAGCATATTCTTCTAGTCAACATTTGAGGCAACTTCCAACTAAAAGTCAATGCACAGAACCGATATGGAATGTACAGAAACATAGGTAATTTATAAGGCTTAGCAAATTAATGACTGACCAGAAGTGATCATACAGTTAATCAATACAAGGTGAACAATTAATTTTTTTAACAGATGACATTAATAGAATGTCACTGGTAGAAATCCTTTTCATGTAGGCAAGGCAACAAAAATCATTTCTGGTGTACAGACGTATACATATGCATAGTTTTCTGCATATCTATGACATTACATTGTATATAACACGACATTCCTCTACAGTCTACACTGAAAAATATACAAGCAAAATGGTTTCTACTGAATACGCTTTAATCGAAACTGGCTATTTAGTAATTGTTTATTTACAGAAATTTAATTAGTGGGAATATTCGAGTCATCGTTATCAGCCGCAGTAATTAATACTGTACGAAGCATGCAAACACTCGAGGACATAATATCGCTTAAACTGTTAGCTAGGGGAGCACAAACTCTGCCTGTCCTGTTGCCATCACTTTTCAAGGTCAAAGGTGAAGATCAAATATACAAACTTCTGTTCCACCTACAGATTGACTGAGCAAGGTTTAACGTCCCACAAAACACATTATAGGTCATATCAGGGACGGATTTTTGCAAGTCAAATGACCCAACCAACAGTGTCAAAGCACTGAAGAAAGATAGGTCCTAAGGATTAGGCTTACAGAACCAACTAAGATATGTTACATGTCAAATGGCAACTCTGTATGATGCATGAACAAGAGGGTATGATTCAGCTATTTGCTGCAGTAAAATGAATCATACCCTCTTACTCGCTGAGTAAGTAAACACAGCCCTGATAAGTAGTTTTCAATTTATAGAAAGTTTTCTATGAAGCTTAAAAATCAAGGTCAGATGTCAATGAAATGTCACTTGTCCATCAGTTCACAGTTGCCTTCACATCCACAGGGCATGAGTGAATGAGTGAGTAGTTTCTTAACGGCACATCAGCACATAACAGGCTATATCAGTGCCTTACAATGGTGTGAATACTGTGATAAAAGTGTGAAAATATAATCAAGGCTATTTAGCTACGATAAAAATGGAGTAACAAGGAGAACTGAAAAATTAAAAAAGAGGATAATAGTAAAATCAATGGAAAAAGTGAGTTATAAACAAGGCTTTAGAGCTACAATAAAATAAAATAAAATGTGGGTAACAAGTACTACAATTGATGATAAAAATCAGCGTCTTCGATAAAATCAATGATAAATAGATTGTCGACAATTTCAAAAATGTCTTTCAGAGAAGAAGCAGTGAATCCACACTCCACAGGGCATAATCGCCAATAAGCCAGTACCAAATTATATTGTTTGGTGACAGAAGCTTGTAAAATATGTGAATTAGAGTTAGGCGATAGTTAGACAAAAACATTCCGATGTCCAATACCGGTACCGATGTTTACCACTGTGAAGGTTGCTTTAATTTTTTGCACAGTGTACGTGTATTTCTGTTTTGTTTTCAATTGATGAAACTGATATTAAATGCATAATCAGCACAATGTGTTTGTTCATTTGCACACATATATAAACTGTAGTGCACCTTAGAGGTGTGATCACGACAAGGCGCTATACATATCCACATTTACCTTACCTTACATTACCACAACAGGTGCTACTGAGTTAACGCAACTTTTGATCAATGGTTTCTCAGTTTTTGCACAGAAACACAAGGACAGATGCTGCCAAAACAACACCTGCTTTCTCAGCATGGCTAGCACCCAGCATGCAGATCGATAACACAAAATGACGCAGCAATATACACTACCAACAACATAACAGTCATTTAGACATAAACATTTCTCGACATAGCATCATTGTAAACACTAATGCTCTTACCTGTATGTAAGGACATCAGATTTTCAAAACAAATTACTGACAAAAGTGATGGGATAACTCATGTTGGGAGATATCAACAACATAACACAGGCATTCACACAAAACTAAAATTATGAAATCAGGACAACAGATATGTGCACAACATGTCCGACAAAATCAACATAATCAGAAAAATAAAACTAAAAACTGCAATGGTATTCATGCAGCAAGCAACTCCCTAGCATTACTATCTGTTACAAAACCATAACCGACTTAGAATCTGCTGCTGACGTAGGTCCCAGCAATAACGCATCATCCCGGGCTTGCTCCATGGTACGACTAAACTCTTCACGTGCTTTGCGGACGACGAATGCAAGAAACATGCCAACCATCACCAGCTGTCGACACAGTCACACAAACTGACTACTACTTCAGCAATGCATTACACTACATTACATTACATAACAATTTTAAGGTGGCCAAAGTAACTGCTAGGACCACCACGCCGAGAACCACCACAAACAAGCTACAAAATAATGTCCGGATATCACTGCCGAAATAAATAAATGTGTTTTCAGTTTTTGCCGAAACACTGTCAATGACGAAGCAGATGTAATGTCATATGGAAGACTGTTCCACAGTTGTCAGCAGATGACATTTGTTTTCTCGTACTAAAGTAAGGTAGTACTTTACTCGAGCATAGTGTCAGCGCTAATCTCATTCTCTAGGCAGTCATCCCACGGGTGATATTAATAATAATAATCTGTCTCATGCTATATGCTATAGCTATGGGACAGATAATAAACCCAGCAGCAGGCTGCCATTACTGCCCATCAGTTCACAGTTGCCTTCACATCCACAGGGCATCATCACCATTAAGCCAGTACCAAATTATATTGCTTGGTGACAGAAGCTCGTTAAGTGTGAAATAGAGTTAGGCGATTTGCATAAAATTTCGGATGTCCAATGTTCCGGCATTTAGACGAAAACCGATGTCCGATACTGGTACCACTGTTTACCGCTGTGAAGGTTGCTTTAATTTTCTGCACAGTGTATGTGTGTTTGGCTTTACTTCCAACTGATGAAACTGCTATTAAATGCATAATCAGCATACTGTGTTTTTTCATTTGCACGCATATATAAATTGTGGTGTGTTTGTTGTTCATCAAATGTTTGTATGAGAGTATGGTGTTTAAGCATAATTAGAGCGGGACTTACTTTGCTGTTTTTCACATTTATTTTTCCCAACAACAGCATCGGCACATTAATGCTACCAATTCTTCAACGTTCAGTTTAACTACGACATTGCCGATGTCCGACATCCGATGTGCGAATCGGCCTAACTCTAGTGTGAATAACTTGCCCAGTGTTACTGTGCACCAATTCCTAGTTGGGAGTCAAACCCTTGACCTACTGATCACAAGTCCCAAGCTTACCTTAATGTGCCACCTGGTCTGCAATGCTACCTCACACCACAGACTAAAATAGCAATAACACTTATTTCTTTATTTCTTGTGTGTCGATTACTTGCATATTTAAAAAGTCATCATCATCAAAATTCATCATCATCATCAAGCTTCTTTGTCACCATCACAGAGGGTCAAAGAACAGTTCACACGGCAGCTGTCTCTAGTGATCTGTGTCTCATGCAAGCCATCTGACTGCTGACATTACTATGCACCACTATTATTATCACTTTTGTAACTTTTATATGTTTACACTACAATGGCGACAAAGACATGCTCCCACCCACTTTCCCATTCAGTCTTTTACATCATTATCATTTAAACCTACCACTTCTTCCCATCAACGTATAGGCTCTGTCAAGACTTGCACAAATACCTAGCTCAGACTACACTACAGCCTACTAACAGGTTTATGATTAACATCACCCATAGTAGTCCAAAATATTGTAGCTAACACAAGCCAGAAAACCCTTACTATAAGATATATGTCTGTTGTTTTCTCTTTATCAGCCTTTCAGGTGCTGATGAGGAGGTGTGATTTGGAAATGGGATCAATAAATTTCAGGGTACTGACTGATACTGAACTGCATGTCTCGATAGCAATAAGTGAACACACCAGCAGCAGCAGTGTGATATGCTGCTTACAATATCGCACAAGTGACAATGCAACAGAATCAGTAACATATGATCACATACCTGACCACCAAAGACAATGTAAGCAGCAGTGGAACTGGAACTGGATGAAACAACTTCCTCCATAGAGCGCAACGTAGATCCAATATATGCATGAAGACTCTGGCACGGAAGCATGCCGCCAGCCGAAGCAGTCACGTATCGTTGCAGACTGATGTCGGACATCTGACATAAAACAAAGAGTTAAAATATAGTGTGTAGTATCAGTAACAAAATAAAAAAACCATCATGGGATACCAGAAAAAAACCCACCCTGAACTCTCAGACAACATATGATGCCTTGGTGCTCATGGCTTTCCCTGTACACTGCTGCTTGAGCTTACACAGCTTCCCCAATCTGTACCCTGTATCTGTAGTTTGCGCTATAATTTTTTTCTCGTTATTATTATTATTATTACCCTAGCTGCTACAACTTCTCAATTTCATCTTCTAGCTCTAAGAAAACTTCCCATGATCATATACCTATAGACACATTATTATATATTTGTCACTAACTCACAGTAAATTAACAGAATTTTAAAAATGACTGATGTGGGCATGTACTGTTGCTTATCGTTAACTGGACATCTTGACTGGGGTAGCTGACCTCGGAGAATACAGGAAATATAGTAAACGATACAATAGCAAACAAATCAAAGAAGAACAAAATATCATGGTCATCAGTCAAAGAGACAATGCTTTATTCTCACGGCGAACAATGCATTCTGGAGTCCAAATGGAATCGGAGTCAGCCGAGCCAGTGCAATGACTTTCAATCCATGTTCACTCTCAACGACTCTTATAACATGACGCATGCTGGAACTGACGAGTCGTGAGCGCACAAGGTCCCCGAAGAACCTGCGAATTGTTACGTGCGCTAAGATGATTCCAATTGTCGCACAAGATACGATGATGACGATGCCACAAACAAGTCCATAGAGATATCCGGCCGCAATGTTTAGCAAGATGTAGCCCCACGTGAAAGGAAATGAAACCGCCGTGAACAACATCAAGAATACAACGAAACTAATAATGACGCCGCTGTGCTCAAGCGACATCAAGACATATTTTATGTAGTCTCGACTAAGAAAAATGAAAGTACAGACGATGAAGATGACACAGGCCGAGAACGCTGACACACTCAGGCAGCTCGGCTCATTCGGCTTTGATTCCAGCTGCGCGGGACTGGCAGGATTACAGATGACGACTTCCCGCAACTCTTCTGCTCGCGGTAATTCTGGCATAACGCCACATATGCTTCAGAGCGACATCTCTCTAGACTGACTTTCAGTCACTTCTGAGAAATATTAAGCGAACAGCAGCCACAACACAGCATCTCCAAACGCCAGTGAAAAGAAAGTAACCCCAACACGATATTAATTATTAATTATTATCACAAAGATAAACAAGACAAAGTAAACAACTAAATTAACTTCCGGTAAAATGTGATTAATACAAGTAAGTAAATAAGTAAGTCACAACATTGTAGTGTAAACGGACTGGACTTTGGAGCCAGAATCACAGAATGACAGAAAAGCCACGCCACACCCACAATACAATACAATACAATACCGCCTGGTCGTGTGTTCATCACTCTTCGAAAAGATAAACCTTTAGCCGCTGCCCGAATATGTTCAGCGAAAGTACAGAGCAAATGACGGACTGTTCCACGAAAGCGACAACTGTCAGATCGAAGACCTATCTGTTCCACATCTCATTATGATGAGTCAACGAACAGAAAGAAGAGACTGGCATTCACTACTACCGCCCGGCGCTGATGTGGCGTTTCTGTAATTCTGGCGCCGACAGATATTAATATCGACAAATCACAGCTCCTTCTCCAAGTTATCACGGTATGGGGTGTGTGGCTCATGGGTAGGTGTCCACTTCGGTCCTTGATCACTTCGGTCATAAGGACCGAACTGACTTAGCCACTTCGGTCCTTAGCAAACCAAAGCTATCACAGTGGTGGCTCATGTATATGTTTTTCGATAAAACTATTAAAACTATCCTCGAGACCTCGACGGAGAATTGTCGACCCCATCGGACTTCGCCAGAAAGGCTGTCTGTGACCGTGCCGTTTGAACGCGTGACATTCAGTATTCCTGGTGCTTTTTGCTCATATTTCGCCTATACCGTAACATAGTCTGAAAACAGAATGCCCCCGGTGTCTATATGCGCCGGCAATGGCATAAAATAGCCGTGCATGTGGCTTATGTTACTGCGTGCGTTAGACTATCCAGAGGTGGACAAACGCTACAATAAGTCATCCGGAATATTTCTTCCCAGATTGTTTATGCTGCTACTTACCATTAGCCGTTTCTACCAACACACGCTATTAAACAGTGGCCAATCTGAAGAGCCAGTGTTTTGAAACCTGAACATGTACGACATCTCATCTTTTTCTAATAGTTTGCATACGGTTTTGTGTTTAAGCTGTGTGTATATTTTATGTTGCTTTATTCATAATAAAACAACAAGCTCCGCTACCGCAAAGAGTACAGCGCGTCTGTCGTGCTTTGGGTGTACTTCATGACATTCATCGGGAAAAAATCTCTTGATGACTAATCGGCCACGAAAGCTATCGAATTCGGCGAAATAACGCAAAATAACGGCCATTACGCCGTTCAGGGTCATTCAAGGTCACCGATTTTGGTACCAGTCGAAAGCCCATATATGCGACTTCCTATTAGCGATTAATACTAATTAACTTACCTCATATCTTGCACCATTTCCAAGTTATAGGCCCTAGCTGATGTCACACGTCTCGCTATAGTGATAGGGCGTCGCTTCACTATAACGCCCTCGCTGGGGGGGTGTGATTCTCTGCGAATATCACCATCAGTGATATACCGCTAAAATGAGATTCTTATAGCTAGGTTTTCACTCTCAGAATATATAGATGTATCTTCAACCACTTTTACGTAATAGGCCCAAAAAGCTACCGAATTCGGCGAAATAACGCAAAATACACGGCCATTACGCCGTTCAAGGTCATTCAAGGTCACCGATTTTGGTTCCAATTGCAAGCACATATGCGACTTCCTATTAGTGAGTAATACTAACTTACCTCCTATCTTGCACTATTTCCAAGTTATGCCTATTATATGTGAAATTTTCGCTGGCGACAGATGGTCGCTTCATTTTAACGCTATCGCTGGGGGTGATCCCCTGCGAATATCCGCATAAACTTTACCTCTCCATGAACTAGAATGATAGTCCTATACCCGATGCTGAAAATCGCACGATCGCATCTTCACTCGCCTGTACAAAACTTCGGAACGTGTCGGACGGACGGACAGACAGAATCGCTCTGGCTATTACAGCGGTCTGCAATCTGCACTGCGAACAATGTGGACGCGCTGTGATAAACGGATGGATACTCTGTTACAGTCGGTATTTCGACTTACAGCATATTATTCTGGCCCAGAATTTCTGGGGCATGGCATAATTTGATTGCCATCGTTTTTATCGCTATCATTTCTATCAATCACAAACGAGTAACCTGCAACCTGCGTGCGACACTATCTGACACGTTGCGGCATTGTCTACAGCTATCCATGGTATGCCAGCTATTTGTCGACGGCAGTTCGAACAGCTCAATCGCAGCGCCACGTCGCGTCATTCGCTGTCACGTGCCTATAGCGAGTGCAAGTGGCGACCCCTGGTGGTGAATCGCGCTGCTGTGACCGCGTCCGTAACTAACTACCGCCTACTGATAGGCCGCAGCTCGTCTCCTAAGTCGTAACCTCGCCACTCGCCAGCAATACTCTCCGTTAGGCCTCTATCTGAACCGTAGAGCGTAGCGGCTCGGCGATTCGCTGTTTTGATCTATGTGAGCACAGTGCGCAAGCCCCGGGGAACTCGATACACTTGGCCTTCGCGACGCGAACGTATAGTAGTTGGCACACAAATTCGTCAGGTGATACTTTGTATACACAAGTAGGCTAAGTTAGGGTTGACAGCACCGGTGTACAGTATAGACTCGGCTGTCAGATGGAATTTTGTCACGTGTGAATAAAGTTGTAGAACTGTTAGTTAGCAGACTGTAACGCAAGAAGGTTCGAGAAGAAGATTTGAACATAATGATCATCAGAGTCATTCTGGAAGGAGGCGTGCCGTGGGGCTTCCGTGTGCATCACGACAGTCGACGTCACGCTACACGAATCTCCGAAGTAAGCGACGACGATCTTCCCAAACAGCGTTAATAATGCAGTCGCCGGGCGTTCGTGGAGTAATAATGATAAAAGAAGCTCAGCTACTGCAGAGATAACGCGCGTCGGCGGTCATTACGCCGATCAAAGTCACTCAAGGTCACTGATTTTGATACCGATCGAAAGCTCGTACATATGCGACTTCATATTAATAAATATTACTAACTTACATCCTATCTCTCACCGTGTTCCGTTTATCGCGCAGTATTCGTCAAATTATCGCCATTGACGAAGGAATTGCCTCTCGTTAATGCATTAGTTCTCTGTAATCTTTGTGAATGTCGTCACAAATCATATTGTCTACTGCCAAACACTAGATTCTCTTGACTACGCTTTTGTCGCAGACAGTATAAGCCAACCAATAATTTGACGCGGTTTGCTTTTTAAAGCTAACGCATTCAGCGTAATAACGCAAAGTAACGGCCAGTACGACGTTCGAGGTCATTCAAGGTCACTGCCACTTGCTAGTCAATAATACTAACTTAGCCTATACTCTGTTAAGTGTCCACTTCGGTCATTGGTCACTTCAGTCCTGGTCACTTCGGTCCTGAGACCGAACTGGACATCCGATTCGGTCCTTGATAACTTCGGTCCTAAGGACCGAACTGACTTAGCCACTTTGGTCCTTAGCAAACCAAAGCTATCACAGTGTTATATATCTGTATTCTGTGAAGTATCTGTTCTTGTCATTGCATTGGCGGATCCAGGGGGGGGGCAATCCGGCCGGGCCCCATAATGGGTTTAGAAAGGGGCCTGCCCCCCCC
>Ga0209562_1000327_pt1 | contig 16989 bp, 14 predicted proteins | sample WorMetvacBELIZE2_FD_187399 | JGI IMG/M metagenome (GOLD analysis project Ga0209562, IMG submission 187399) | Marine gutless worms symbiont microbial communities from Max Planck institute for Marine Microbiology, Germany - Olavius vacuus BELIZE.2... | ecosystem: Host-associated > Annelida >... | reverse complement strand
TCGGCAGTATAGAGCAGAAACAGCACTGGACCTAATACACTTCCCTGTGGGACTCCGCACAAGACGGTAGCCAGTGTCGACTGCTGTCCGGCAAAATTCACTGTCTGTGTTCGGTTGGTAATGAAGGATGTGTGTGTTGTGTCCCAGAATAGACCCACTCCGTTTCCTGGCTGGATGTTGTACGAGGCGACTAAACCACGGCTTAATTGTAGCTTTAGTTTTTTTTCTCATTGTTAGATAAGGCATGTTTTTTGTGTTATTTTTTCGGTTTATGGGTGCATGCTTTGTTTAGTTCATTACCTTTTCGTTATTAGTACCAGTGTAATTGATTGCCTGGGAAGATTCATCCCCGAAATGAGTTATTATGTGTCGAGTGGGACGTTAAACCTTGCTACACGTAAACTCAAACTTTTGCTATAATTGTGCTACGGTGAAGACTTGATATCTGACAATGTATTTCTCATCACACAAGTTTATGTTCTGTTGTTTACAGTGCGTACAAGAGATCACGATATTTGGACCGTTATTTTTTCAGATGATTGCAAACTCGCTGGTTAGTATATATTGTGTACCTATTGTTGCATGCACTCGTGCTGTTTCTGTTGTAGTCAGTTGATAGCGTAAAAATGCAGTATAAGATGCGCAATTTTTACCTTAAAAATTGCCTACAGTTGCACTGGCGTGTTATACCAACAAACTGTGGAAATACTTTCATACTGTAGCTATGGTATAACACTATTTTTTGACGCATCTTAATTTTGCAATTTCCTTATGTAGAAAATTCGCTGCTTTTTAATTTCACGGATTTTCCAGTTAATTTTTATTAAGCAATTTGTTACTTGTTTCTTTGGTGCCTATAACAAATGTTATTATCGAAATTCATGCTGTATTATTGTTTACATTACATAATACCAAGATTATTGCATATCATATCACGGAAGTGTTGATATACTATGCAGATAAACTCATGGTAATGGGCAATTCCAAAAATTCGTGTGTATTTAATTTTGCGATTTTACTCAAATCGCGAAAATTTGATGCTTGCGAAATATACGTGTTTTACACTAAAATGTTTCGGAACTTTAGACATGTCAGGTCTTTACAGTTATTTAAAAAACAATTAGTACAGTGGACTTCAAATACCTCAGTGACGTGTGACACATTCATAATCTGTCTAGCCATTTCTGTTTTGTTTATGTGTTTGTATTCATGTATGTCGTATTATTACTTACTTAGGCTTAGTAGTTTTTATTTTCCGGATCACTGTAAGTGCTATTTATTTAGCCTTATGACTCCTGTTCACTCTGTGCGTGTTTGAATTGCATTATTCTGTTGATTTGAACAAATTAAATGATGATGATGATGATGATGATGATGATGAATGAAAAATGATGTTGATTGGGATGTATTGCATTATATGATGATGGAGGTAAATGAAACTAGTCAGAGCTGGCATCTGAGGAATACATTAGTAGGATGCTGTCAGTGGAGGATATGATAAGTTTTGTGCGTGTATGAAGAGCTGGAGAAGGCAACTTGAGCGGTGACTAGCTAACTTATGTTCATGTGGAAAATGGCCATTAAGTAGGAGTGATGCTCGTTAATTTTTATTTGCTGGTATGTTTTTTGAATGCTCGTTAAATATTTGCGTGTTGTATTGCGTCATGTCCACTGTACTATGTGGATGAATCTCTGTGTAGAAACCGGACGCGATATGTCAGTTGTTCGGCTTCTGTGATAAAGTTGGTTATCAGCCGGTTGTCGACCAGAAGCTGGAACTTCGTGCAGTTCTGAACAAATTGAAGGTATGATTTCATTTGTATACGTCAGTGCCTAGTAGCAGTTCCAGGACAGTGTAACTGATCTGTCTCCGATGGCTACTGCTCTAGGCTGATGGATACGGTTAACAGTTGATGTTATCACGTAAAAGGCTTTTATTTTATTTATAGATGTTGTGTACAGCCCGATTTGCCCATCCTTTATAGAACTACCACTGTTTTCTATTTTGTACTGAAAGTTTAAGGTGGGAAGCTTCAGAACCGACATTACATATCCATATTCGTTAAGATTTGTGGTGACTGTGTTACCGCTAAATGTGGAAAATTGATACAATGATGGCTTATTTTTATGTTCTGTACGTGTGAGTAGAGTTCAATATCTCATTTCAACTGTTAAAACCTTCTTCACTCTCAGGTGACTGCGAGCTTCTGAGGGGAGAGATGTACTCGACAGTTAACAGTCAAGCACATTGGTTTTATGTTGATAAATGTACTACATTGAAAAGACAGTTGTAAGTTGTATTGGTGTGAGTATTTAGGAGTCTTTTGAGGCCCCCGAAGGCTGTAGAAGAGATCCGATCCATTTCCTGGCCACATGGCATAAGATGTCCATAAGGCTTTTGTTTCATTAGGTGTAATTTTGTTCACATAATTTAGTAGTTATTCGTAACTGTTGTTTATATATTGTGTGTTGCAAGTTGGTTGCAGTTAGATTTAGTTTGCTAGTCCCAGCCTAGCAGTTGGATGAACAGACTGGGTTTTTGAGCCAGTCAGAGAAGATCTCAGAAATGACCAGTAGTATGTCGAGGAGGACGTTAAACCCTGTTGTATCTACTTAGGAGTCTTCTGAATGTGATTTGTCTTTTTCCGATGTACAGTTTATGGACATCATTGGTTGTTGTATTAGACTGCCCGTAGACTAACGCAAGTCTGCTGCCCCGATGTCACCTCAGCTCCAATGCTGACTACTTTTCGGAACTGCGTCAAAACTTGTTTTCCCGATCATTTCCTTCCCAACAGTTTTCGGTTTCTAGTTCCGTACAGTGTATAGTAGTTGTTTTGCAGTCTCGTTCTTAAGCCACTCTAAATGACTGTAATGTAATGTAAGACTGCCTGTCAATATGCTGTGTTCAGAATGGCTCTGCTGGGTGCGAGGAATGTAAGCAGATTGTTGGGCAAGTGCAATCGGCGCTCCGCGACTCTCAAATACAGGTCACTGTTTGGGCATTCTGTGTCGCTTGATTGATGAACCATTGTATTAAAGTAAGTAAGTAAGTACATTCGTGTTCACATAGCAGTCCTTATAGCTGGAAATGTCACAGATGCTGTGGTATTGTTTCATAAGCTGTGCCGACTATCATCATCTTCAAAAGTGCACAAGTCTCAGTGACAGCCCGTTAATCACAGGAAAAAATCCATGCGCATTTAACGCTATTCCTGACACTAAACATAACGCTAACCCTACTAACCCTACCATCCCTACTAACCCTAATACTAGATACCGTTGTGAATAAGGCACCCACTTAGTCATCCATGCGCATGCATTTTTCCTGTGATTAACCACCTGTGTGTCTGTGATGAGTCGCGCACGGTTGGACCAAAAATTGAAAAAGATGTTTTCAGTCAGGACTGGTTGGTTGCAGTATTTAGTTACCAAGTGTTACTTCAACCATTTCAGCTCTGAAATCAGTGCACAGTAGATTGATGGTGCTCGGTAGAGTTGGCTTTGTATACTGATGGCTGCAGTTAAGTTCTCTGGCATTCAAATGGACGACGGAGTTGATGAATCCTTTCGTCAGGTTGTGCACTGCTGCTGCTTCCCATTTTTTTGTTTAACTGCGCTATTTTCTCGTCAATATCAGTCTAGAAATTTAGCATGGAGCTGTTATAGCTGAAACTCAGCACTGCCTTACAATAATTAATAATGTAAAATGGAGCCTATCTTATGCTAATTCAGCACCCGTTTTGGTTTTGTGAATATGTTGTCGGTATTGGAAACTTCAGTTTGATGGTATGGATATGTGATCGTTCGTATCTCAGAAACTATGCACAGAAGCTTGTTGAAATCTGTGTGATATGTGACAGTTAAATTGCAGTTGTTGTGGTGAAAAGGATAGCTGATTACTACATTGTGTTTGAGTTTCGTTGGTTTGTAGTTTGCTGTCACTTTCATTGTGACACCGTGTATATTTAAATATATTTAATAGGGCTGCGGATTTTAATGATTAATTAAGCGATTAATTGTTAAGAAACTTTTAATGATTAAAATTGCGTTTAAAGATTAATTGACAGTGTTGTGTTAATTGCTTATTTTTACGCTATTTCACTGGACACTGTTTTCTGTAATAATGCAAATGAAAGACGGCGAAAGTGAAGTCGAAAGATGATAGCAGAGCTAAAGATAAGACCATTTCAGGCAGTTTTGAGTGATTATTCTTTCTTAGCTGACTGAAAACGGTAGTGTTAAGTCTGTGGAGAACGACTGCTGTATGACTTGTCATAAAGCTTTCGCACATCATGGATCTAACACTTTGTTAATTTAGGACTTGCAACGTGCGCATCCGATCCATGCGTTTTTTTATTTTTTAACTAAAATTAACTATTAATTAATCGCTAATTTTCAAATAGTTAACTATTAAAATAATTTTAATTGTTACCAGCCCTAATATTTAATAGTACCGACACGGTGGACTATTATAGTACTTATATCTAACTTAACAGTTGGAGCCAGACAGTAATAGTACATCATGGGCAATCTTTGATATAGTATATCAATTATGTGTAAATGACTTTCTCTGGAATGTGTGGTGCTATCAATGTTTTTGAACTCAGTTACAGTATAATTGTGCTTATAATAATGCAATGCTGCTCAGTTGCCATTTGCTATATAAGTTGAGAAGCCATCTTGGGATAGAGGTGGCTTGAGGCTGATAGTTTGCCATCCCCCCTGGTGCTACTTCCATGACAGAAAGTTTTGGGAATTGCAGGAACAGAAACGGAGCATACATGTGTGCAATGTTGTTGTGCTATTAATGATGGTGTCATGTGTTGTTATTGTTATAGATTGAAATTACAGCCTTCCTGAAAGCTTACATCTGCCCAATGTTTGGAGCATCCAAGGACACGGTGAATCAGTCTTATTGGTGATAGCAGGTTTCACGTAGTGTGTTTTCTAGATGTGTCCCTAGAAAGCTACGAATTTTCTGAAGATGTAGGTTGTTGGTGTAACTCGACGGAAATGTAACACATACTGCACTTTATACAAATGTTAATGGCGACACAGCGAGTTACACATCAAAAACAGCAAAAAAATACAGAAGGTGATACCACTCGGCAACATTAAGAAATATGTAAAAGAGAATGGTAGTCGAAAAATGTGCCTGTTTCCCCAGAAAACCTCGTGGATGGATCTGCACCAAATTTCGCACAGCAGTTTGGCTCGTCGACCTAATGGTCTCCTCGTCGACCTACTTGTGCATGACAATTTTTGGCAGTTGGCTTAGGGATTTTGGTTCTGTGAGGAGTCGAGTTTTGCCATTTTTATATCTCCGGTTGTCGCCATTAACACACTGCTGGCTCTACCATGAAGCCTGTGATACCTCATCATGCCTACCAGTTGGGTCTTACTCAGTTGACGGCGGCTGTATGCACAGCGGGGAAAGAAATATTGTATTCTGCTTACTGATGTGCACAGATATCATGTGACTGCTTTAGGATGTAGGCATAGCAATCTATTATTCTATGGTGCTGTCTCAAGCTTGTCATCCGTTCTGACTGTCGTTTTGGTGACGTTTTAAAATCAGAGAATCAGAAGCTAGATGCTGATTAAATGATTATTCTTTGCTCTTGAAATATTATTTACGGTAAGCATAATTTATGAGTTTGAGGTTTGGTTTTTTTGATGCACAGTTAAGTTGCAGCTGCAGAGTTAAGGTTGTCGTCTGTTCTGGTCATAATTTCTGCGATTAATGATCGCGCATCATTTCAGTATCACAGTGCAGTGCTGCAGAGACTCAATGTCAAACAGTCGTGTTTGTTCCGTTGTGCACAGTGTGTGGAAGAGATCGGCAAATTTGCACCGACAGTGTTCGAGATGCTGGCAGCGTGGCTGGTTAGTATCCAAATGTACTGCTTGCACTCGTGCTCGTTTTGTTATATGCAGTGCGTAATTGACACATTTACATTTGTTTCATTGCTGTGCCTTTCCAATGGTATTGTAGATTCAGGTTGTGTTTAGATTTGGTCAGGTTAACGATTAATTTCCAAGTTGTTATGGACCACGGTGCATGGTTTGTTTGATTTTCTGTAATTTGTTAATAATATAAATCGTACATGCAGTACAGTAAAAAAAGAACATGCAATAAATATGCATCAGATTTGTATGATAATTAATAATGTATGAGTGTCAGAACTCGGATTTTATGCTCAAGGTGTCAGAAATGCGTTCAGAAACAACGCAGAGGTGTGACGAGAACTCTGCATAAGTCAAGCAGAGGACAGAGTATAGCTATGGCTGATAGTAATGGTTTGGATATTGGTAGTGGGTTGCTGCTAGAAAATATACACAAGTTTTGTTACCTACAGTACTAGAGGTGATGGATACAGAATGGAGGGTGTTAACTCGGCAGTGATGGTACTTACCTGTATCAACCATAAAGCATTCTCGCTTATACTGAAAGATTAAAGTAGTGAAAGTGTTTACAAGTTGTCTGAGGAGTTGCGGAAGTGAGACACAGCTCACTTTGGTTCACGTAGAAAGTAGCCGTTGAGGAGGAGTGATGTATGTATGTCAGTATTGTGTTGGCATTAGTAATATTATTACTGATATAATTTATTGATGGAGCAATTTTTGTAGCTTATAAATTACCAAGCTGTTGGTGCCGTCATTATGTCACAGTGCTTGCAAGAGTTCACCCATTTCGTATGATGTAGAACAGCAGTGGCTGGCAACCCGTCAGACCAAGACAGCCGACTCCTCTCATGAGTCCATCCACCCATAGGCTGCTGTCATCTGCACCCACTATTTTTGGTAGAAGTAACTTTTGTAACCGTTATATGTGTTGTTGGTATTAGGACCCAGATGCGCGTTGCCGTGGATTTGGTTTCTGCTCGAGCTCGCTGCGGTCATCCGACAGCCACCACCGCCGTCAATTGGTGAATGACGTTCACCGGGACACGCCAAAGGTCCCATCGGTGAAGGCACACGAAGTGCGCAGCCCAAACGAATGTGCACTGTGTGAGTTCATCGTCAAGGAACTGAAGACTCTGCTGGCAAAGAACTCAACAGAGGTAAGTGTGTTGTAATTAATTCGTTCAAAGGTTTTGATACGTTTTGTATTTCTTACGTACACCACAAGTACTACTGTGAGCTGTCATTATTTCAGTAACATTGACAGATTATCATCTGTTACTATAATGTCTTCTTCTCTCGTCTTTCAGGTACCACATTCTATGAAGAAGGTTTGGTGTATTTACTTTCTGTGTGTGTTCCAGTGCTCTTCCGTCTTTTAACTTAATGATACTTGTTTATCTATGTTCATTGTTCAGGTCATCAATTCGTGGTCCTCCCAGGCCTTCCTGTTGCCTACTTTCCTTCAGAGTTTTTTTTCACTGTCTTCTTAGTAGTGAATTTCAGCTATTGTATGTGCAGAATTTTATCTAGGTCAAGTGTCATTTGTTTCTTTAGTAAAAAGGCTTGTGAAGTGAAAGGTGTAAAACCTAAAGTCAGGCTAATGATAACATGGAAGGAAGATGGATATGAAGTCGATGTTTAAATAAGGAAGATGCAGTGGCATGTAGTAAATGGATTTTAATAAAAGACTGAAATTACAAGAAGAATGTGTCTCCAACATTTCCTGACTTTTGTGCATCGACTTTAGGAGGAGATACTCGAGGCGCTTGACAAAGTCTGTAGCCTGCTGCCGGGCACGATGAACGTGTCATGCAAGAACTTCGTTGATGAGTACGTTCCAGCAATCATTGCCATGCTGCGTGAGGAGGTCGACCCGGAGCAGGTCTGCTCACTCATGGGACTTTGTTCCAAGAAAATGATGGTCGCTGCACAGGGTCAGTATTTTGTTTTGTTTTCATTATAATATACTAGCGGCTTAGCGGCGCGAGTTCATTCCGCTCGCTGGATGTCAACAACGTACATTCGCTGCAGCAGAGGGTGCATTAATATTGATGTGTATGGGCAGCCGCTAGGCGTACTGCCACAAGGCGTACTGCTGGTGTTGCTGCTGCCTCGGATTAACGTAAACGTTACACTATTTTCGTGTGTAACTTTAATTAGCGAAGTGCAATCGACCTGGACTATTTTCAGGCTCGTGACCTACCCGGTTCACGTGTAATGTCTAGCGACGATCTGATCAGCAGCTGTCAAGTAGATAGTGCACGTCTGTTTTCTTTTATATAGATAGTTGTAACACATGCATAGTATGTGGTATAGGACACAGTCACTTTCGGGAGATGCTGTGTTGGCTATACCTGTGTATTATATTTTTGGATCACATATCATGAAGTTTAAGGATCTACTTATTTTGTTAACTTTACATTATTTTCTGAATGTTGCTGAACCAACCTTACAGCCTCAGTACTGAGCAGTATAACTGCCTGTCCTGAAGATAAACCAAAGTAAGGTATAGTAAGGAAATACTGCATTATGTTCAGTATTGTTTAGCATGTACACTGTTGTGCTTACGTCTTTGTATCCATCTGTACTCTGTACTATTGGGGGTGACCATAGAAGCCGAGGCCGGTATGACAATCTCTGCTGATTCCAGGTCATATCGGCCCATTGCACAATCCCCCTCAATGTATGCAAGATGTGTGTATGTATGAGTGATTTGCTGCAGTTGTTACTATAGTAACAGTGCATGTAAGTCTGTTGGGAGAACCTTGGGCTGTGTGTTTACAGTATGCAGCCTGGCAGCCAGTTTCTTGTAGTGCAAGCCTCTATGCCCTACCCCTAACAGCACTGAGTGGCCCATAGCCTGCCCACCTTCCCAGCGAGGTCATGGCAGGTTCTGGTGATACAGTGACCAGGGCAGTGCATGTGGCCTATTGCTATCTGTTTAGACCTACCATACTCATTATGGTCTCAGGCACTCTTATTCCTGAGCGTAATGGACTGTCACAGTTTAGAGAAAACACAGGTGAACCCTCTGTGCCTGTCCGAGAATCTCATAGCATGCCCGCTAGCCTAATTGAGCTGAAAAATCCCTTCCAGACCTGGATTTGAACCCAGGCCGACAAGAGCCTGCAGGCACTGTGGCCTATTAACATTGGTGTTTAGCACACTATGCCATGAGGACAGTCATCCATGTTTACTTTCAAGTGCTGTTATTTGTGCAGTCACTAACAAGTCTCAACATTTTTATGCCTCTGCCAACAATAGGCAGTGAAGGCATTGTGTATTTTGGTTGTTTGTCCGTCTGTTCACACTCACTTCGCATGATATGATATCTTTTTACTCAGTGTAGGGATTTCAGTGAAACTTGCCACAGATAGTCATCAAGTGAGTGGGCATTGCTAAAAAGGTTTTTCAAGATCAGAGGTCAAGATTATGACCGAAGCAATAGACCTGTAATGGTGCAGGCATATATTTCAAAGGTATGGCATCAAGGGTCACTTTTCTCTGATGATTATTTTGTGAAAGAAAATTTTCTTTAAAAGTGAAACAGATCAAAATTGCACTGTACTGCTGCTGTATTGATATACAGCTTGCAGTTTGATTTGCATTCTACTGTGTGTATGCTGACTTTTTTCGTTTAAAGTTTAAAACCTGTGTTTTGTAATTATTTAATTATGCCAAATCTCTTCAGCATACGTCAGCTGTACTAGGATGATGTGTCTTTGAAAGTACTACAAGAAGGGCTAAAGCCTGAGTAGATCGGAGAATGGAAAGTGATAGCAGGAACTTTACAAAACGGACAATTGATGGTAATATCATGATATGTGTTTTGAATTTTATATGTGAGGTTAGACTAGCATTATGAATGTTATCTTGAGATACTGTTGGTCACAAAAAGAGAACTTGCCACTGTCTAGTTCTGTATACTTTCATCATCATACAACACTTGACCCAGTCAGCAGCAGCTATCTTTTAATTGAATGTGTCCAAAACCACCTCACCACTTCTTGGTCGCCTAGCTGACCGAGTCTGTTTCCAACAATTCTCAGAGCTACGTACGTAAATTGCCTCGTAGAACCTGTTTGTGAGTTACTTTTGTGTTGTGTGTATCAGCGAACGGTGGCAGCTCATGTATCGTCTGTGAGACAGTCGTGCAGTATCTAGAGGCTATGCTCGAGAACAACAAGTCCGTTGTGGCGATTGAGACGCTGTTGAAGAAAGTCTGCAACTTTTTGCCAGAGTCTATGAAGACGAAGGTGAGACTCATTGTGTCACCTTAATTGCATGAAGCTTGCAATGGCTAATTACTGTTGGCTGCTCGGGATGTTTTGAGATAAACTCTTTGAGAATTACATCATAGCAGAGGATCAGAGGATACAAGTGAAGCTGTGATGATATATTATAACAGAAATTGGGATAGATGTTAAAGTATACTGTCTCAGATGAGACAGTTGGCAGTGTCCTTTCACAGTTCTGCGACCTATGGATGTTGCATTTCATTATCTTGAGCCAGCAGCGAGCTAACTTCTAGTGTTATGGATGGTATGCCACACGTCTTCAACAACCTAATGTTTTCTACACCGGTGCCAAAGTACCATATCATCTGATGAGAAGAAGAAAGGGTGTGAACTAGTTGCCAAACCAGAAATACGACCATAAATCGAGGATGAAGTTGAAGCCATGGCTGTCGACAGAGCAGAAAACACACTGTTGTATTAAAGTTTTGTGATCGTGATATTTGTTCCTTTAATATTGTTGTAAAATATACGTATTCCATACAGAAATCTTTTTCCTTGCAGAAACATTTCTACGCTTCCGTGTTTGACGTTATTGGTACAGATGTGGTTCTGGGGCGACAAAGATGGCAGTAACTAATCACTCTCACCGACGTTGCATAAAATACGTCTTTCGAACTCGTGTCTCTTGATAGTCTTTGCCATTTCAGTATACTCACACAAACACACACAGTCTACATTTGCCCACCAGACAACAACCAGACCCAAATCTGCTTATGTGAAATACACGCCCAAGGCCGTACCACACTTGCTGCTAACCACGTAGTGTCAGAAAGAACATTTGGCATATAAAAATCTAGAGATGCACCGATAAGGCACTGGCCAATTATCAGTCAGCTGATAGTCGACGCCTAACAATCGGCTGATACCGATTAATACAAAAAAACTTATTTTGCTGTCTTATTTAAGTTATTTGTGTAGGCTCCTATTGTTATCCGAGGACTCTTACTTACTTAAAGGACTGCAGAGTGCAGACAAAACAAAAACGCACCCAAAAACAAAGTTACAAAACGCACCCACTTCTACCGGAAACAGAAGCCGTTGTTTACTTTTGGTAATAAAAATTTTTAAAAATAAAAACTTGTACTTACCAATTGTGTAAACGACAGTTGGCTGATGCCAATTATCAGTGCATCCCTATAAAAATCCTGTATCGAAGATCTTGGGGGTTCTTTGAGACCTTATATGGCCTCAGCCTAACCTGTGGTTGATATATGAAAATGGACGGTTAAACAAACCATAGAGGAGTAATTACATAAACGTTTGAGCAACTGGCATTCCATTATCTGCACTTTGATGACACCTGTACAAAGGAAAATATAAGGGAGAGATGGATAATAGGGAAAATGGAGATGATGTATGGTTGAGTTGCGATGTCATCATGTTAATGTTGCTCATTATCTCTGTGATGCTGTGCAGTGTGAGAACATGGTGGACATGTATGGACCGCTGATAGTTCATCTGATTGCCACAGGCTACACTCCAGAGCAAGTCTGCAAGGTTCACGCATTTCCCGTCTTTGCTTTTGTCTTTGATAAGTTCACTGGTGCTGATGCTGTATGTATTAATGACCAGATGACCATTTGTGTGGAAAACCTGGAAACGTCATGAAAAACCTGGAAATGTCAAGGAATTTGACGGCTGTCAGAGCTGTGTTCTGAAGTTGATCAAATATCGGGGAGAAGTCCTGTCTCTGAAAACTGTTTGTGGCTGACCTCACGTTTGGGGTATGCCATTGTTTAGTTGCATTGTGCTTGCATGTTTTGTTATACTGTTATACTGTTGAATGTGATGTAGGTAACCGCGACTAGGTTAGGTGTGCCACAAAAAAATTGGTGATTTTTGTAGTGTATGGAGAGTGGTCATTGTGTAATGATTATCATTAGTTTTATGAAGATCAGTGTGAGTAAGTGACTGACTGCTTTATATAGTACCAGTCATTCACATGTCGGGGTGTGTTTCTTGTTCCTAACCAAGATTTTTCGTTTTCGTAGCAAGAGACAACTGTGATTCTGCTTTAGTTATTTCACAGATTTAGCGATATAAGTCAGTTTGTCAGTGGAAACATGGGTTCCTCTGAACAGACCTTGTTGCATACAAAGATAGTGAAGGAAGATCAAAGATGGTGTTTTTAGTTGCCATACCCTGTGCATGGATTGGCAGCCAACTGACTTAAAACGTGTACTTTTAAAGTTCTTTTTCTAAAATACATCTGGAGGCTTCTCGACTGTAACTTGGAGCACTATTTTCATGACTGTGGAAGGAGCCGTCATTCTTATTATGTAGAATAAACTGCAAGTGCGTTGTGTTACAGTGACTGTTATGTCATGTAAAACCACAGTAATATTGCACTACAATGTGGGTAGAGCAAGTGCCGTGCTGTTGTTTCAGACGGCCAAGCTGTGCGATTCGGCAGCGGGCAAAGGGATGATGGCACTGCTGGAACGTGGCGAGCCAGTGCTGGTCGGTACTGGCAAATGCTCAGAAGGACCATCGTACTGGTGTGCCAGCCTGAGCCATGCTGAAGAGTGTGATGTGAGTATTGTGACTTTAATATGTAGCTGACTGATGCATTATTCACTGTTTGTGTAATCTGTGTTAATTGTTGCTGATGACAACGATATGCCCCTGGATCATCTTGTTTTACTGACAGTCTAAGCTGTGACTGGTTGCCATCTGTTGATAATCGTTTACTATACTAACAGGACAAGCCTTCGTTGTCTCCGATCATCAGCATGAATTGCCAGCAGTCGCTGGCACTTTGTGCGTGCCAACTTGCCATGAAGTGCGGGCAAGTGCTGGTCGCTAGCAGGTCACCTGCCAGCACTGCTTGCTGGTTGGTGCCCTGCTGGTTATGACTAATTACAGCCCTACCGCTTGATAGACTTTGAATCTATCTTTCGTATAATATGGGAGATAGCTTCAAATCTAGGATGACTAAAAATATGTACTTCAGGGTGAAAGAAGTCACGTAAAGCCTTTTCCTGAACCACACAAGCATTCATGAGTAGTTACTTCTAAATAATTTATTAATCAGCAGTGTTAAGTTTTTGCTGTTTATTGTCATTTAAAACACGCAGGAGATTTGTATGAATTGTGGTGTATATTTTTGCATCGCTGTGTTTGATAGGCCGTGGAACATTGCAAGAAGTTTGTGTGGAAGAACTGAAGTGTGTCACTGATCTGCACCCGTCATGAAGCATTCTGTTTCTATTTGTAGCTTTTTAAGTGGCATCATAACTTAGCTGTATTTCTTTGTTCAGTGTTGGCATGCAAAAAATTAGCAAAGCTGTTACTAACATTGTATATCGACACTGCTTTTGTGCCCTTTCAATAGGCAACATCATGGGTGCCGCAGGGGTTAAAAATTTGGGGGTTCCAAAATTGTAGGCTGCGATTTTGGTACCCTCTAAATTTTCTTTATTAAAATCTGCATTAAAAAGAATTGAAATGGAAAGATATAATATGCATAAATAAGTAACAAATGTTAAGAGTCGCCTGTGACTGGTGATCATGCTGGGCCATAAAGGGTTAATTGTAAAAAAATTAGGGGTTTCAGATACATACAACGACCCCACCGAACCACCATCCTGGCGTCTATAGGGAACATGCTTCACCTGAAGGTTTGAAGTTAAACTGTAACAGTTTAACAGGATTTTTGAGCTGTGATGCATTATGTAACTGGAGAGTTTAAATTTGAGTGTATTTGGAGATATACTGTTAACTGGTTTGAGTTTGTGTGTAATTGTAATGTAGTTCTATCGTGCACACATTGGTAGCATTTGAAATGCACTGACACATGTCAAATCATATAGCCTTTATATCATAGTTGTTCTTTGCAGTTCGTATCCATTATAAAATACGTTAAAATACGCATATTTTTCCCTAATGTAAAATACTTTAAAATGCATAATTCGCTGACAATTTCATTATCTGACATCTTTGCACATCTGCAGGGCCTGCTGCTTAGTGTACCTGTGTTCCACTCCTTAGTTTGCTCTGTACTAGTTAGTCAACACTACTCAAACAAAACTACTTTTTGCAGCTACTTATTTAATTTAGTTAGTAATCTGTTTTCTCAAACGATCACGCTTCAGCGTAATTGTCGCGTTAATTTGTCGGCAATTCTCGGCTGGTAATTCAGAAGCAGAATGTAAAAGTTGCTGCAGAAAAACGTAAAATTCGTTCACAATTCCCAAACGTGAGCTACGTTTAATGCGTATGGAACAACTATGTTTTATATATTCTTGTTTCAGGTAGAAATAACGCTGTGTTGTTGACGTAATTCCATCATAAACGTACAGTGTATTACGACTGTTAACTAACATGAGGATATGCAGCATCTGTGATCTGTAGACCGTGGAAGTGATGAACCGAAACAGTAGTAAAATGTTGCTGATGCTCACAGTTGACAGCAGTTCACGTTGACATGCGGTAAACACACAAACATAACGTACTAGTATTCGGAGTTTGTGAAAAGTCGTCAGAATGTAAACCATTCATATGTATTAAGTGTTTATTAATTGCATTTGTAAGATTGTAATATGATCGAAATTAAACCAGAGATGTTGATAATCTCAGAACGCTTCGTCTTATATGTGCGTGTGTACGTCTGTGTGTTAATCAGTGTAACTCAAATCATTAACCCCGTTGCACGTACAGACATGTAACCCTGCATGCACAGACCTACTGATGAACTCTAATCACAAACCAATAACTCAGAACCGTCTTAATTGATGGCTCTGCAATAACTACGCCAGTTTGACCTGGTTCACTGTGAGTTGATATGTCGTCTTAAAAAGTGCTGTTACAGTTGATCATGTCCTGATAACATGTACCAATTACTAAACATGAAAAAATATCCTTACTCCGAACTTGCCACTTTTTATCAGCAACCCCCAACCATAGCGTTCTGAAGTGTCTACAGAACTGAGAACAGCTGGAAGTGGGACGGTAATAATTATGCTATACGGGACACCGGCGGCATTTCCGTGAGTTTGAGTTTAGTAAGGTTTAACGTCCCACTCGACACATAATAGGTCATTTCGAGGACGAATCTTCCCAGGTAATCGCTTACACTGCTACTGATAACGAAAAGGTAACGAACTAAACAAAGCATGCACCCATAAACCGAAAAAAAATAAAAACCTGCACTATCTAACAATGAGAAAAAAACCTAAAGCTACAACTAAGCCCTGGTTTAGTCGCCTCCTACGACATCCAGCCAGGAAACGGAGTGGATCTATTCTGGGACAACACACACATACACATATTTACTTATTTCCCTGGACCCACACGGGGAAGGCACTTCCGTGAGAAACGACATAACTTTATGTCGCAGGGCTAATATCGACCACATTGCATGTCGATGCGTTTTCACGGGAAAGTCTTAGAATTTCACACATTCAGATGTTTATGAACACCACAATATCATGTCAGAGACATTTAACTTCATAGGCGTAGCCAGGATTTTTGCTGCGGGGGTGCACTTATTTTTAGTCGTCAGTGTGCTCACTATAGAAAAATACAAAATAGCCCATAAACCCCCTAAATTAAACACTGCACCCTCCCCCGCCCGATAAAAAATGTTAGTTCTCACCCTCCGGGGTGCACTCTTGTCCCCGGGGGTGCACTTAGCCTACAACTTACCCCCTAAATTAAGCATCCTTTTCTCACCCTGGGGTGCACTTGCACCCACTGCACGGCGCACCCCCTGGCTACGCCTATGTTCAACCTGCAACTAGCCAGATCGATCACTTGTTATGCCGACTTCAATCGCACAGCGAAGTTTCGCGTTTTATGAGCCACAGCATTGAACAGGCCGCCATCTGCTGTGCGAGGTAGCGTGTCACTAGCACGTTCGAGCAGAAGCTGAGAATTTAAATTTGACAGTACGTACGTGGTGAGTGACACGATCGGTCCAGCGCCGCCGTGACATGTCTAGTGTCGATTTTGGCGCCATTTTAGTCGCACATCATACCGATGTTCATGCTCGCGTATTTCGGCCAAGCCGCACGTCGCTAAGCGTGACGCATCGTGGCCAAATGAAGGTCACAGGCGGCGACTGGAGGTGACAAATGATCATCGAATACTGGTGTTGATTCGCTGTAAGCCGACACAATGGACCATCCAGTGTCCACTGCTGCCCTGTACTGTACACCAGCACACAGATGGTTCGACAACTCATCAAAACGTCACGGTGACGTCGGCGTCAACGCAGCCGCAGCAGCCGCATCCCTCCTCGGCGATGATGATGATGGTGATGATGATGATGAATGTTTGTATGACGTGAGAACGATGACAATAACCTCAGGCTGCGGCGGTGATTAATGGGACTGCCCTGGCCACGAGGCGGTTACAGCGGGCAGACGCGTCGTCTGGCCTCGCTCCCCATCTTCGTGCCCATTATATTGCATTCCGTCGACATCAACAATGTTGTTATTGCATAGACAGTGGGGCGAGCAGTGCCTCGCTCAACCGCATTCTCCACATGCACCCACATGTAGACTACACTCCAAAAATTCAGAGTTACGACCGGTAAAAACCAAATACGATACCCGTCTGTGCCCAGAGCCGGTGGCCGGTGGAAGGACCCCTCGTACCCGCCGGTCGGGGGGGCTCACGTATGCTCAGGGTCTTTATGTTACGTATGGTAAAAAAAATTTCTGGGCGCGTGCAGATGTATGACGGTTGTTGTTCTGTAAGTAAGATAACCACTAAAAAAAGTCGCCAGAAAATTGAGGGCCAATTGTTGTAGTTCGGGGGGGGGGGCTCATTTAGGCTA
>Ga0209562_1000325_pt1 | contig 17116 bp, 18 predicted proteins | sample WorMetvacBELIZE2_FD_187399 | JGI IMG/M metagenome (GOLD analysis project Ga0209562, IMG submission 187399) | Marine gutless worms symbiont microbial communities from Max Planck institute for Marine Microbiology, Germany - Olavius vacuus BELIZE.2... | ecosystem: Host-associated > Annelida >... | reverse complement strand
GTGTCAGCCTGTGGAGAGGAAGGCGCTGGCGGCGATCTTATGACCGCCGTGAAACCGGCCTCTATGAAGCAGGAAATCAGCCCAATAACTACCTATGGGTAGGTTTGAGTAAGTCTGATAGAACGGCGACGTGTTCCGCGTGATGTTCTCCGCAGAAGATCCTGAAACGCTGCGCAAGGCGTTCGAGAACCAGCGCCCCAACGATGAATACGCCTCGCTTTACCAAGCAGCGTTCGCACGCGCCCAGGCCGACCAGATTGCCAATCTCTCGATGACGCGAGCGGCAACACTGGCGCTCAAGCCGCCGTCATTGCGCGGGGCACTCGGAATCGGTCGCGTGAAGACCCCGACCATGGGCATCGTTTGCCAGCGTGAAGCTGAACTCGCGGCGTTCAAGCCCCGCGATTACTTCGACCTTTTCCTGAAAGTCACGGACGGAACCGAGACGCTGAAACTGACGTGGGCCGCCCCAGCGGAGGCCCGGATCTACGACGAGAACGAGGCGACCGCGCTCGTGAAACCGCTCGCCGATTGGGAAGGGCCTGTGGTGGTAAAGACGGAGCGGAAGAATAAAGCGCCGCCAAAACTGCTGGATTTGCCGACGTTGCAGCAGCTAGCTGCGCCTTGGGGCTGGACCGCGAAGAAAACGCTCGATACGGCGCAGTCCCTCTACGAGACGCACAAGATCACGACCTACCCGCGCGCTGAAAATCGCTATTTACCGGAATCCGAGATCGGCAATGCCGAGGCAATGCTCGATGCCTTGCTGGGTCTCCCCTTCGTCACGGTTAGCTACCGCGAGCCTAGGGTGCGCAAAGGGAAGTCCGGCACATTTTCAGACGCCGGGCTGGCCGGAGCGTCTCACCACGCCATCGTTCCCAACGTGAACACCCGGTCCGAGTGGACAATCATCTACCCCAAGCTGGCGGAAGACGAACAGAAGCTGTTCAGCGCGATTGCCAGGCGCTACCTGGCCGCCGTCGGGCCGGATTGGGTTTACGACCGGACCGTAATCTCGGCGCAGCCACAGGACCGTATATTCGCCGCTACAGGCATTGTCGAGATCGAGCCAGGGTGGCGGGAGGCCATGAATGGAGAGGAGCCGCGTCAAGCCAAGGATGATGCCGATACAGATTCTCGCTTACCGGCGTGGCCGGATGGCACCGCTGTCCGAGTAGTGGAGGCCGGTACCGACAGAAAAACGACGAAGCCGCCACCGCGTTACACGGAAGGCAGCCTCATCAAGGCGATGCAGGAGGCATGGCGCTTCGCTGACGACCCGGTACAGGCCAATCGGTTGAAAGAGGCCAAAGGGATCGGTACTCCAGCGACCCGCGATACGATCATCGAGGGCCTGAAACGGCAGCATCTCCTTGACACCGTGAAAGGAAAGCTCAAGGCATCCGAACTCGCAATGGCTATGTGGGCGCTGCTGAGCAAGGAGGCACCGGAGGTCCTTGATCCTGCGGCAACGGCGGAGATGGAGCTGCTACTCGATGAGGTCCTATCCAAGAAAAGCGAGACAGGCTGCGTCGTTTCGGCACTGGTCGGTCGTGCAGTCGCCTTCAACGAGAAGCTGCGCACCCGTAGCGAAAGCGGACAAGGGAAAACGATCGATGTGGAGGTAAAAGCCTCGGCCAAAACGAACGGCGGTGCACCATCGCCGGCGGCCATCGCCTATGCGGAAAAGATCGCCAAGGCTATCAACGGCAAGATCCCCAAGAAAACGCTGGCGGACAGGAACCTGCTGTCGCAATGGATCGACCAGAACAAGACGAAACTCCCGAGCGAGCCTTCGGAGAAGCAGATCGCCTTCGCACGTTCGATTTCCGAACGCAAGCAGATCGCGATCGAACCGGCGGATTTGCAGTCGCGCGCCGCACTTTCCACTTGGATCTCAACGCACGCTTGAAGACCCAGGTCTGCTTATAAAATGAGAAACCCGCCTTCCGGCGGTTTTTTTTATACTGAACGCCAAGCGCACCGCTGGCGGTGTAGTCGGGCGGGGACTGATTGGAGTCAGGTATGCGCCGCATTGAGCTATTCCCCGGTCAGCTTGTCGCGGGCGCTTGGTTGTACTGCTCGATGAGATTCGAGACTTGCGGGATTATCAGAAAAGCGTTGAAGCGAATCCTCTCTGGTGGGCATTGAGCAAGTTCTTAGATGAACGCATTGTCCTCTTGCTCGCTGCCAGAGCCGACGTTCAGAACATTCTTCAGCATGAGCGCAAGCAGCGCATTACATATGATGTGTACATCGAACTTTCTGATCTGAATAAAGATCAACACTGATTGAACAACGGTTTTTCATATACGCATAAGAATCATTTCATTAGAAGGTAATGGTTTTAGCCAGATCAAGCGCCTGGCGTTTGCCGACGTTCAGGTAAGCGGAAGTCGCAGCGATGGATTTCTGTCCCAGAAGTTCACGCACGACCTCGATGTTCTTGGTCTTCTCGTAAATGATGGCAGCCTTGGTCCGGCGCAGGCTGTGCGAGCTGTAATCTCCGGGATCGAGCCGGGCCGCTGTCACCCATTTCTTGACGAGTTTCCGGTATTGACACCTGCTCAGGGGTTCATCGCTCAAGGCCGAATTCGGCCCGCCCCGGTGTCCACTGAACAGCGGTTGCTGCGGGAGTCGATCGGCATACGCGATCCAGCGGGCGATGGCGTCGCGGGTTTCCGGCGAAATGCCAACGACGGTTCCAACCCCGGTTTTGCGCTGCCGGACGTTGAATTCTTCCTTGACGTTCCCTTCGTGGTTGGTGACATCGGAGACCAAAAGCGATAACAGGTCGCTGGCGCGCAGCATGGTGTCGATGGCCGTGCAGAAAAGCGCTAAATCGCGCGGATTGCTGTCCGCTTGCAGCAAAAAACGGATCGTTCTCACCTGTTCGGTGGTCAAGGGGTGCATCTGTCCGACCGCCCGCCCCCGGTTCCAAGGCACCTTTTCCAAGTTCAAGCCGGCCTTGCCTATCTCTCTGTTTCTGCTGATACTTTCCGCCTTTTTCATCCCATCCATCCGATGGTATCGCTTTTGTTCGTATTCTACCGAAATCGAGTATTAAGTCAAGTAAAAAACATCAATTTTATATTTTACCCGCTTGATTTTGATCCTTTTTTCTACTTATTTATCGCTTTGTGAAAAGCGAGTATTGAGAGGTTCCCGCAGGCCCAAGATGCCGGACCTACAGATCCGAAGGCCACCGGTCGGTAGCTGCCATTAATATTCCTTATCCTGAATACACATATTCAAATTCTTACATTAGTAGCGCGCTAAGTAATATAAGAACTACAAGTTAACTTGTAGTTAACTACAAGTTACTATAAGTTAACTTGTAGTTCTCATAGTTTCTATACGTTATTTCTTACGCATCCTCTAAATTAATAAGAAGAAAGCATTTTCTACAATCCACAACACACGGTCCCGCCCGTTACCTAAATAAAAAAATCAGGCTGTGGATAACCAGGACCTGGCGGATGCCTTGCAGCCCGCAGGATTTCATAGGGAATAAACGCTTAAACCATTGATTTATAAGGATAAAATACTGTATGAAAGCATTCGGTTCGTCTTGTCCTCCGGTTCAAAAGAGTTGCGATAGGCGGCGCGCATCCTTGCACTTGTAGCGGACCACCCTTTCATCCCCTATTAATCAACCCCCTGCCTCCCGGCAGATACCGATACAGCGTCGGAACGGAGATTTCCAGTTTCTTTGCCACGTCTTTCATCGTGTTGTTTGAGTTCCGTAGCAGAACCCGAGCAAGTTCGATGTGCTCCTCGTCAAGCCTACGTGGTCGGCCATGAGGTCGGCCATTCTCCCGGCTAGCCTTTATTCCTGCCAGCACCCGCTCCTGGATGACCGATCGCTCGAATTCCGCGAGTGCTCCGAAAATCTGAAAAAACAGGCGTCCACTTGCGGATCCGGCATCGAGCGACTCAGTTAGTGATCGAAATCCGACGTTACGTTTGTTCAGACCCTCTATGGTCTCGACAAGCTGACGGAGGGATCGCGCCAGGCGGTCCAGTTTCCACACTATCAAGGTATCCCCTTCCCTAGCGTGGCTCAGGGCCAGGGCAAGCTCCGGGCGGTCTCTCTGCGCGCCAGAGGCCCTCTCCTCGAATATCCGCTCACAACCGGCAGCGTTCAGGGCGTCCAGTTGCAGCTGGGGATTCTGATCTTGTGTCGAAACGCGGGCGTAACCGATAAGCATGGTTTACCTCCTCATGGTCTCGACAAGCTGACGGAGGGATCGCGCCAGGCGGGTGCGTCGGCCTACGGCTACGCGGGGCTTGTCGCTTTCCTGCGTTCCTCCTCTGCTCCACTGGATCACAAAGCGGCAGTGGGTCAGGCTGTGGATAATCTTATTTCTGCGTGTCGTTGCGAGAGTTGTTTCAAAAACGACCGGTTTTGTTGCACGACGGAACGCCGGTAAAAAGGGCATCAAATATGTATCAAAACCCGGTTACAAAATCAGTGTAGCTGTGTTGCCTTGGTTTTATCTTTTGAAACATCCATACCGGGTAGCCGACGAGCCTGTCGTGCAAACAGGTTTATCGAAAACATACTAGACACGGTTTTAGAGAGACAAGAATGGTGAAACGGGAGTGGCTTGTACACAGGAAAGGCTGATGGCGTGGATCTTGAAAAACCAAACGCCCGAAACCTTACCGCAGTGGACGCGGGCCTGGGGTCGGTAACTGCCCTGACGTAGGCATCCCTTTATGTAAAGAAAAACCAACCCCCAGGAAGGATTGTTGTCATAGATTTCTATATATACAAACTTTACACAAAGGGTTCCAATTTCCGGCGACAACGGGAGACGCTCTGATCTGTAAAGAATACCCTCGTTTGTTTGACTCCTGGATGGGGCTTTACCGTAAGACGGTAACGGCTACCAACCGGAGAGCGTGCGTTGGTTCGAGGATGTGGAATCCGGTGCGACGACCAGGCGAGAAGGTCTCGATGCCTTACAGAAGGCCATATTCGCCGGTGAGGTCAAAACCGTCGTGTTTTGGAAGCTGGACCGGTTAGCCAGGTCGTTGCGAGACGGAATCGAAATACTTTCCGGGTGGTACGATGCCGGGGTGCGGGTGGTTTCCGTCACTCAGCAGCTGGACCTTTCAGGCTCCGTCGGTCGTCTAGTGACTGGCGTCTTGTTTGGAATTGCCGAGATCGAGCGTGAGCACATCAGGGAGCGTCAGGCGGTTGGTATCGCGCTAGCGAATCGGACCCAAGCGCCGGTTATCCGATCAGCAGATATGCGACTTGAGGTGGAAGCGGGAGGAAGGCACCTTGATTAAGGAGCTAATGACGGAGTACGGGCTATCCAAAGCCAGCATCTATCTCTACCTGTCCTCAAAAAGCGGACGAGCAGAGATAAGCGTTTAGTATTCTAGGAAGTGGGGCAACCCCTATCCTGTGTGCGTTCGCGGATAAGGTTCCGCTCAAACTCCGCCAAGGCCCCGAAGATGCGAAAAAGAGACGCCCTCCGGCGGCATCAGCATCGAGCGATTCGGTCAGTGACCGGAACCCTACCTGACGTTCGCTCAAGCCCTCCAGCGTCTCGACAAGCTGCCTGAGAGACCGCGCCAACCGGTCGAGTTTCCATACCACCAAGGTATCGCCTCCCTGGCATGACTCAGGGCCAAAGTAAGCTGTGGGAGGTCTCGTTGCACCCCTGATGCCTCCTCCTCGAATATTCGCTCGCACCCAACCGTGGTCAGTGCGTCCAGTTGGAGTTGGGGATTCTGGTCCTGGGTCGAAACCCGCGCGTAGCCGATGAGCATTTCCCGAAGCCTCTTTATCAAAAACCAAGCTTTCCGCAGCAAAGATGGAAGAAGGCGGGTATCAGATCGACCCCGCCGAACTGTTTCGCGTTTGGCCTGCCGCAAAATCCAACGCAACCCCAGAAAGGGATAATGCAACGGATAAAAAGTTAGGACACGCAACCAAAAAAATACAGATTTTACAGTGTGTTATAGTACTAAGTTAAATTCTTAAAACATCTTCTTGAGGATAGAGACGGTACGATTTCCGATCTCAAAGATCAGCGAGACAAATGGCAAGAGCAAACCAAGACGCTGCTCATCTCCAACCAGAACGCACCCACACAAGCCGCAGAAACGCGCAGAGGTGGACTGTTTAGATTTTTGCGAACGGGTAGGAAGCGCAGCAACCACCCTCTACGGGGCTTAAAATCGCTCACACGATATCCTGAAAAGAGGACGCCTCCCGCCACGCCCCCTCAATTCGTTGTCACGCGGGGTCTACGGCGTCTATTCAGGATTATCGCTATTTTTCTCAATGGGTTAACCATCAGACTGTGGCTTTATCGTTTTGAACGTGAAGTCCTTGTTCATTCCAAAAACCAAAGCTATCCCACCAAAATTTATGATAGCCGTTGCAAACAACAAAAACCACTTTGCGTAAGCGTTCAAATCAGAGCTGTATACCTGCCATGAAGCCGAACCCATCAACGCCAAATGTGTAATTGGCAGAAGCAAAACAACTGCAATCGTGATTATATTCATGAGGCCAGAAAAAACACTGAACCCCCTTTTATGTTGGTAAAAGTCTTCGCCCCATATGTTCAACTTGGGTCGATATAGCTTGAGGAAAAAATCATAGTATTTGCGAGAAGCGTTGAAGAAGTCAGGATCGATCAGATTACTATCAACGATATGGTTACCGAACTGGTCGATGATGCCCCCATAACAATGGCTTGTTACGAAGGTTGCACACATGATATAAAATGCCATCGAGGCGCTGAATAGAAGAATTTCTTGGATCGCGGGAATTTCAGATATCTGCACTCCAATGATTGGGAGCGTCCAATTTTGACCGTTTAGGATGAGAAAGAGCAAAGCGTTTTGCATAAACAGGCCACGAACTAGTTGCTCTCGTTTCTGCACAGCCTCCCTGTACCGTTCGATGTAATTTTCGTATGTTTCCCGCCCGAACACTCCGTTTTTGTCTAGATTTAACTCTGTATAGAAGGTCCTGTTCATACGAACGATGGGTGATAATCGAATTTCGTTATCTTTCAAATCTTACCGTCCTCTATCTCTCGTCCTATCCCTCTGCTCCTGCATGATGTCACGAGCTGAACGGCGTTGAGCATTTTCTTGTGTTTGTGACTGGCTTTCTTCCTGCTGCAAAGAGCGGGAATGTTCTCGGAAGTGATCCGCAGCATCCTCGCGGCTAATATTGCCTTGCCCGAGTTGCTCCATCATCTCGACGTGCTCTAAACCTTTAGCTTCCTGTAGCTCATATCCATTTTGGTACAGGAACATGTCGGCACATGTAAAAGCCGTGCGTTTGTTTCCTTGCTCGAATGCGTGATTGCGTGAAACGCCTTCTGCATAGCTGGCAGCTAGTTGAAAGGTATCAGCTTCACCATATGCGTGAAGGTTTTGGGGGCGACCAAGCGCGGACTCTAACAAGCCTCGATCTCTTAGAAAATGAGGCTCGTTAGATCGCTCAACAATTTTTTCATTGATGCGAATCGCTTCGTCAGGTGACAGCCAGTTTGGCTCGCTCATCGTTTAGCAAGCTCCGCTAGGGTTTTGCTGTGGCGGTTCAAACTGCGTTCTAAACGATCATCAAATTCTGCCGATATGCCCTTCTTGGTATCATCAGTTAATCTACGATATTCATCCGCTGACAAAAGCACGAGGCGGTCACGCTGATGGCTTGTGATGATGACTGGCTCTTGCATTGCAGCGTCGCTGAATGCGCTGATGTTGTTTTTAAATTCTGTTGCTGTGACGCGTGTCATGGCAGCCTCCTTTCTTTGCATTCATTGTATAGCCAAAATGTCCATTTTGTCCATAAGACGATATTCCTATCCGTGTAGACACGGGAGATAGATTGAGTGCCTTTCCCTTCGGAGCCTGTTCGCTGATCCCGAAAGGAGCCGTGATAGGTTCTGTGTCAACAAGGTTGGTGCGGCCCACAGGATCGCTTGCGATCCGAGGACACGGCCTTGTTGATGCAGGTTCTAGCATGGATTAGGGATCAATTCAGCGAAGCAGGTGCAAGGGTTCAAGGCATGCCTTCTTTCCCTTTAAGGGGAATCCCGACTCTGTGCCGGTTGAGAGGGTCAGTCGGGTGATCGTGCAACAGACAAAAACTTAGTTTTATTTATATTTGCGAGATGCGCTTACCATGAGAGGTTCCCCGCTTGATATGCGGATTGTACTTCCGCTCTAGTGCGGTTGATTTTAGAGAGAAAAAGATACAACTACGGCGATGACGACCCAACGACCCGGAATAAGCAAAACGGGTGGCAGCTAGATTTCCCCCAGGCGCCGACGAAGGCCAAGGTTGAACGGAAGCGCAAGAGCAAGGCTGCCAAGATTGCGAGGAAACAGAACCGGAAGGGTTGACGTTGACATGACCATCTCACGGATAGCCGCAGCGGTTATCAAAAACAAAGGTCGTATCTGGGCCTTCTCAGAATCTACCAAAAACACTCCCTTTCGTTACAGCAGGAAGAAAGCCAGTCGCAAAATCAAGAAAATACTCAACGCCGTTCAGCTCGTGACATCATGTATGAACAGCAAGAGCGATCCCGAAAGCGAACGCGCAGGCCGAGGCGTTAGGCGCTTTCGGTCAACCCCATCGTGATTGTGTGCATGATCCTGTCAGTCTCAGACAGAATTTTGAGGATTTTCTGGTAGTGTTTCACATCGTCAAAGGACAAGGCGCGGCCTTTGCGATCCTTGAGCCATTTCTGGGCGGGCTGATAGCCGCCAATGTAGAAATCCCATGACACGGCGGGCACGTCGGCAAAATACTGGCTGTCATTGATCCAGACACGGCCATCTTCAAAGCGGAGCTTGCCCACCTCGTTGTCGCCTTCTCCTGTGAAGGGATAGTGGGCTTGGCCTATGGCAGCAGGCTCCATGAGGTGGAGCTTGCGCAACGCCACGCCCTTGGCGGACACGTGCCAGAATTCGTCTGGGGTGGTCGGCCATGGAATGCGGGGGAAGTCGATTTTCAGGAATTCGGCGTAGGTCTCGCGGTAAGCAGGGCAATGCAGAATGCCATAGATGTAATCGAACACTTGCACCTCGTCGGGGGTGCCGTGCTCTGGATGCTTAGCAGCTTTTTGGAGTTTTTTGTAGAGCTTGCTCTCGAAGTTCACCCTACGGGTTTTATCGAGGTCTTGCTCGTCAGGATGGATATAGAGGGGGAATAAGGCTGACTGGGTGCTACTCTCGGCACACTTTGTTTCCATCATTCTATCAACAACAAAGAAGTGGTCTGGCACTGGATTTTTATTGCTTCTTGCTGTCGCTAGACCAATATTTTTGCCTCTCGCAAAATTACCCATAACCTTTTCTACAGGCCACCCAACGAAGCCCCGCGAACAACCTGAATAGTAGATGTATCGGTTGTCAAATGGGCGATAAGAAATCGGCTGAACAGTGTGAGTGTTTTGATGATCGATCAAATCAGCAAGCGCCCATGGATACTGCCAATCTCGAACATCATCGGGCAAAGAATACTTCGCGCGAACGGCCTCCTCTGGCAAATTTACCATATCAGAAACGGCTTTTTTCACCCCGTCTTCCGTTTCATGGATGGTTAATTTGTCTCGTTTTGTGACAACGCCCGTACCACCAACGGGGAAAAATCAGGAATCGAAAATCCCAAATCATAAATGGAAGCCGTCATTTTGTCGTATGTCTTAAGCATGAACCATGGCTCTGATGGCTCGATTAACTGTGGGCAAAGAGTGAAATCACCTTTGGCTAAAGCCTCATATTTGACAGACCTTTCCCCCCATAGATCGCCATGCATGACTTCGGCCAAGCCCTTGCCGCCGTCTCTCTTTTTTACGCCGATGATAATCGAGACGCCTTGTTGAATGTCAAACACGTTTTTGTCAGTCTTGCCCTCTGGCGTAACCTCTTTCTTTTTGGCGTTGCCGTGTAGGTCGAGAACCCAAATGCGGTCGAAGGTTTTCATCAGGTGCCAACGCATCCCGCGAAATGTCGGGTTATCGAGATAGCCGTGATTGGTGATGAATCCCAGAACACCCTCGCCGTTCTTTTCGATCAGGTGCGATGAAAGTCGTAGGAATTTAACGTATAGATCATTGATCCACTTGGAGTTTTTTTCTTTGAGTTTGACCTTTCCACCAGGTTCCTTCTTGTAATCTTCCATCAGATCACCGATCCACCCTTCGGACACGCCACCCTCACCAAGATATGGCGGATTGCCGATCACGCACATGATCGGCATATCCCGCTTGATTGTGTTTGCGCCCTTGGCTTCGTGGGAAAGCCATTGCGTAAACGGCAGAGTTTGGTTGGCAGGCTCGCCTTCCTCAAGGCTGTTTGTCAGATAGACAGACAGGCGGGGCGGGTTGTCCATGGGTTTGTAGCCCATCTCGGTCAGGATCATATCGAGCTTCATGTGGCACATGGCATAGGACGCCATGAGAAGCTCGAAGCCGTGTAGGCGGGGGATCAGATCATCTTCGATGTACTTCGACCACATGGCGGGGGCGACGCCTTGGATTTTCGGTGCGATCTGTTTGATGACTTCCGCGAGGAAGGTTCCTGTGCCCGTGGCAGGGTCGAGAATTTGGACACGATGCACCTCTTTCTTGATGGTGTGCGCCTTGCCCTTCTTGTCGGTTTGGCCTGTGTCCCAGTCGATGGTCACTTTCGACGTGTCGGCAAGGCCATCCGCTAGGCCGAACTCGGTTTGCAGCACTTCATCGACCGCGCGGATGATGAAATTCACAACGGGTTCGGGCGTGTACCAAACGCCTCGTGCCTTGCGCTTTGCGGGGTTATAGGCGGCGAGGAATGTCTCGTAGAAATGCAAGAATGGATCGTTCTGGCCTGTTAGCTTGCCGAAGTCTTCCATAAGTTTGCCCACATCACAGGCACGGAACACCCACGCCAGATCGTCAATGATCCATGCGATGCGGTCGTCGAGGTCATAGCCAGCCACATAGGTAAACAGCGAGCGCAAGAAGGGATTGGATTTGGGCAGGAGTTCAAGCGCCTCTTGGCGGCTGAATGTGTCGAGCGTCGTATCATGCAGGCGGGCGGCGAACATGCCATAGGCGATGGTTTCTGCATAAATATCTGAGAAATCTTCGGCGGTGATGTCGTGGATTAGGTTTTCACGGAAGGCATGGAATTGGGCGGTCAGTTCGGATTGCAGGTCTTCATCATCGGTCAGAGTTTTGCTTAGAATATCCTTAATCAGGTTGGCCTTGCCCGCCATCCGTTCGGCCAGTTCCTTGGGGCTTGTGATGGTCTGTGGATGTTGCGCGATGAAATCCCGCAGAAGGTTTTCGAGGGCTGTGAATTGGTCGGGTTTCGGCTGCACCCCCATGATGAAATCGGCAATGCAGACAGAGGCGACCAGATCGCCATCGCGGTAGAAGTCCCAATCGAGACAGTTCGTGTAGATCAGGTTGGGCAATGCGGAGCGGTATCGTTCTTGCTGGTTCTTATTGCTCCCCTTGAGGCCACGTATTCCGACATCGATATCCTTTGCCTCGACATGGCCGATCACGATATCACCTTGCGACACGATGAAATCAGGCGCTCCGCATTTCACGCGCTTTGGCTCGTTTAGGGCGATGATATCGTTGCCTATGGATGACAGGAGATTTTGCAAGGCGGCACGATAGGAGTGTTCGGTCGCAGCACCTGTTTTGTAGATAGTTGAAACGTCAGAGAGGAATTTTTGTAAGTTCATTGAAATAAAATCTTTTATCGTTGGCTCTTTGCCTTTTTGCAGTAATTCACGAACGCCACTTCAGCATTTTTCGGCAGGTTGTCTTTACCAGTTTCCGCCCTTGCATATCTCAACCAGTTATCGCGCAGGGCGTAGTAGTTCCAGCCCTTCTTACGCTGGCATTTGACTTCGACGACACCAATGCATTGGGTTCCTACAAACAGGGCATAGTCGGCTGGGCACTGTTTGTGGGCCATTCAGCAATAGCCATAGCATGGTCTTTAGCGGGCTTAGAACCGTTCGCGTAGCAAAGGTTTTCGGTGTCTGCCTCCCAGCCTCTGTTGCGGAACCTTTGGTCAATAATTGCGCGTGTCTCCGCCTCATTGAGGGGGGGGTGGCCGGCAGCCTTTGCTGCAAGCACGCTGGTCGGAGAAGTCAATCTTGATGCGGATGGGATAGCCGAGGGTTACTCCTTGGCCGCGACTTATGCGAACGGCCCCCTTTACTTCGGCGTGGCCCATGAGGTAATGGGTTGGGAATTTGAGGGGACCCTGGACCGTAACCCTGCGGACTTCGAGAAATGGCGTGTCGGTTTGGGTATCCGGGATTTGGCTAGATTCTCTGTGAGCGCGCTCTATGAGGATCAGAAGTCGATCAACGCGATAGAAAAGAGAAGCGATAAGAACAACGATGCCGATATGTGGCAGGGCCAGATCGGTTATATCTTCGGCAACAACATGGTCAAGGCCATGTATGGTCAGAAAAACCATAAGGTAGATGTTGATGAATACACGGATCTAAAGAGCTGGGCCGTCGGTTTCGATCACAAACTCAGCCCGCGCACCAAAGCCTATGCCCTCTATACCCATGTCGACGCGGGAGGGAGCGAACAATCACTCAATTTTTCTCGGTAGGCGTGAAATTGTAACAAAAGCTAGAATTAGCACATCATTGGTATAATGGTTCCATCTTTTGTTACAACATTGCGGCCTTCGAGGCGGCTCCTATGCAATCATCCGGGACCCAACAACTAAATGAACCACTCATAGCGTAATTCCTTTATGAAATAACAGGATAATGGAAAAATTCATTTTTGGATTCACCCAGGAGGTGAAGTGGTCAATCCTTAAAATAAAAATCATATAGTTATACTAGATTCCAGATTTTATCTCACGGATTCAGGTTCAGGTCTATGGCCCTATAGATTGATTTGATTTCCGCCTCAATGGATTTGTATTCTTCAGTTATTTGCTCCTGACTTTTATTTGCAAGAAAGAACAATTTCTCAGACGCGTTTCGCACCAAAGTGACCAGAATGGAATCAGTTTCAATATTGTTTTCCATTACCCATCGCTCAATTGCTTTTTGTGACAGACCAAATAGCTCCTCTGAGAATGAAGTGCATTTATTTATCAGTTGCAGTATTTGCCTTTGCGCGGCAATTCGGTTATTGAACTCGCTCATTACGTTCCACTTTTTCAAGAAGTGAGTGCATCCAGTTATTAATTTGATCAAGCGTAGATACGGCTGCTATGTAATTCTGATTTGAAATACTAGCCCCATAGCCTCTTGTGCTCAATATACGTGATCTCACAAAAACATCGTAAGATTCGGCCGAAATCGCCAAACTGTGTTGCCCTAGGTGCAGTGCAGAATCTTTGGAAAAGTTTGGTGTTTCAGTCATGCCAAGAGAATAGCATGTAGCAATATTCCTAATGCTTAAAAATATTGTAGAAAGATCGAAGATACGGCTACTATTAATTTTTTCTAATGACTCTCTTGACTCTTTAAACAAAGAGTAAAATTTATGGCAATCTCTACTACACTGGCTATACTTGTCTGGCATTCCAAGGTATTTGAGATAATCCATTTCGTTTGATGCATATACTAGCCGTGATTCAAGCGATAAATGCCATGCAAACGGATTTCCTTCTGACCACAGATCCTTAAGTCTATCATACGAATAGATAGAATATACTGCAGGATCGAATCTAGAATCATGTCCTTCAAAAACTGCAAGCAAATCAACATCGGAACCAGCAACAATGTCACCTCTACAAATCGAACCGAAGGCATAGATATGCATATTATCTACGATCAAATCTCTTAATAATTATAGACATAAAGAATCCGAACATAACCAACCGAATAAAAAATATTATGGTCAGGTATAATTTCGGATACCTCGCAGGTTCAACGACACCTAAAAATATTTGTGGCGACTTGAGGATCGAGTCTATGTAACTACCAACTGATTGTGGATTTCCGAAAAAAATAACATCGATTAACGAGATAATAAACAGGGCGATGAATGTCGAACGGATCAACTTGATAGTGCTTTCTCCATTACCCCATATACAATCCAATGTTTTGAACTTCACCCATTCAAGAAATACTATCAACTGTTCCAACTTCTTATATTTTTTACGGTAGTAGGACTCATTGGAGTGCCAGGCTTTTTTGAGATGAATTTCCGTAGCTTTCAGCTCGATTTTAATGGCTTTATTCACAGATGCCGCGTCTCCAACTTGCTGATAATTCATACGCAGAGTCCTTGCAAATTTCATTTTTAGGTTTTCTGGCCCAGGGCATTCTGTACTTAAAATGTCACTATCGACAATTGTCCTCTCGAAATTTGAGTAATCGAATTTACACCCCGAAAATTTGGAGCCGTATAAATTGGTTCCAGTAAACCGACAGCCAGTGAAGTCACATGAGTCAAATGTGCAATTACGCAAGTAGGAAGTGTCGAAAATGGAATACTTAAAATCCACGCCGACAAATCGTATTCCTTTCGCTACAAGACGAACAAAAATCCTGTTGGTGAATTTTTCATTCTCAACATTCTCTGAAAATTTCTTGTCCGTCTCGTGGATTCTATTACTTTCGGATAGCATCTTATTTCCCATGGCTAACGCCCCGCATCACCGTGGCAAAAAAGCAAAGGAACGGTTCAAAAAAATTGAACATCTTGGCGATGATTGATAGGCGTTAGAGCCCGCAACAAGGAATATTTGTTCACGTTGTTTTTGACTCGTTACAAAGTCAGGAACGAGAGGAGCTTTTTGCCGTCCGAATGTTGGACTCATGCGTAACGCAAGACTCAGCCGCGACCTAAAACGGCGCGAGCAGAGCGAACGCGGTTTTGGGCTAGTCAGCCGGGGCTTTTTGTCAGGCTTTATCTCACCTGAATCCGTGAACTAAATGAACCATTCATAGCGTAATTCCTTACCGTCAGATTCGGTATTGTCGCTCATACTCAACGGCAAAACACGGTCTAATCGGCCCACAAACGCCGTTGGCTGTGTTTCCGCAGAGTGCTTTAGTAAGCGCAACTAGCTTACCCAAGGGGCCGCTACAGTCCACTTAGGACGATTAACCAGTGCCAAAGAGCTTCGCATTCGCTGGGCTGATGCCGTCAGCGGTCGACCAGGCCAAAAGCCGTCGTATCGAGGCCCACCGTGCGCGGCTTGTGGCCTTTTCCGCAATGAATCCGCAGCGTGCCACGTTCACGATTGAGATCCCGCGCATACAGCGTCAGGGCCTCGCTGATGCGTAGACCGCCACGATAGAGCACCCCGATCAGGGCGGCGTCTCGGACGCCCGTGGGCGCTCGCCGTGAGCATTGGTCGATCAGCAACCGAACTTCGGTGGCGGTGAGCAGGTGGATCGGTCGTTTTTCAGGCATTTTTTCGAAATACTTTCGGTCTCTGGCGTCAGCTGACCGTCAAGGCTACCGGGTTGGGTGAAGATCCCGAAGGTCAGCGGCTTGGGCTTCTCCTTGCTGCGGATAGACTGCATAAGGGCCGCATGGAAACTCCGCCGGGCTTTGGAAAAAAAGGCTCTGCACTTATCCTGCCTCTCTTATGTGCACAAGAAAGAGGTCAATGGCGTTCCAGCCAGGCGGTGAGATCGCTTTTCTCGCGGAAATCTAAAAGGGCCTCGGCCAGCGCGTCCAACCCGTCAGGCCCAAGTTGGCCGATCCGTTGGCTATCCTCTTCCTGGATTGGTCCGGTCACCCGTTTGAGTTGGCGCAGGACCAGGGCCGATTGACCTGAGTGCAGCCCTTCTTTGTAGCCTTCTTGCCTGCCCTCTTGCCGACTCTTTTCCTGCACCGCCTCCAGGTCCGCGTAGCCGCGACGCTGCAGCAGATTACGCAGGGCGGCCTCTCGGGACGCATCGGGGTCGTACAGGGCCTCTACGCGCACCGGGTTTCGGAGAATGCCAGGGGCTTTCAACTCCTCTCCCGGATAGGCCAGTTGCAATCCGTCCGGCGTGTGGACCTCGACCCGGCGCGGTCCGGTCAGGCGCACGACCCACACGTAGCGCGTTCCCGCCCCGAGCAGGGTGCGAATCTTTGCCTGGAGATCCCCCTCGTTCTGACCGGTGTCGGCATACTCGACCGCCAACGGCGGTGCTCCGGGCACCCAACCCGGCTCGTCCGGGATATTACCCACGGCGATGTCGGGGGCACGGAGGTTTTTCTCGTCCGGCGTGAAGCCGGCATCGAAGCCGGCCGATTCCACGGCCGGATCGGTATCCAACGCCACCCCCCCGTTCAGATTTGCCTGGGCGTGCCGTCCACCACTGGGCAGACACTCAATGGGATGGCCGTCGTCGAGTTCGTAAGGATCGCCACAACGCAGCTGATCCGCGCGAAAGGGGCCATCGGTCTGATAGTGTTGTTTATTTAGCATTTGGATTGAGTCCGATAGGGCGGCCTCGGAGTATCGGCGCCAAGCGCCGAGGGCCGCGAGCTCAGCCTGGCCGTCCTGCACGATGGCGTGGGCGAGCTGCAACTCGCTGGTGATTTTAGATGGTGTGCCGCCCGTCCTTGGTGTTTTTTAGCCTGAGAGGCCCTAAATCGCTCGCTGATCGGTTTCCCGGTACCAACCAACCTTTTATTACCCGCCGCTGGAAACGCCTTACAGAGCCTTTTTGGACGGCTCTGGGCTGTCTGGCAGCGCGCGAAGGCAGGATGCCGGAGCGACTATAGGGACGTAGGTAGAACCAAATGCCACTGAGCGGCCATGTTCCGCTGACCTGGCCGCCCACCTCGCCCCTCGCAGAGCACCCCAATCATTCCTTTCCTGGATACTAATCCACCGAGCCCTCTGGCTGTTCGTTCGTTTCCGGACGGCTCCGATCTGTCGGTTAGGTGTTGGCTCCGTCCTTTCAATTGGTGCGAGCTTTTTTTTCGATCTCATGGTGGCGCGTTGTTACAGATTGATTTTAAGTCGTCGCTTTTATTTTATTATAAAAATAACGACGGTAAAATCAAGAAAAAACTTAACTTTTACTCTTAATTGGTTGATTGTCCCAGCACGCTAGTCCCAAACTATGCACTTTAGTGCAAGGCTTTAGCTGCTACACAGGTACTCTCTCAAGCCATTCATGAGTGGTGGA